>ERZ780149.2696-NODE-2696-length-16031-cov-5.899975_pt1 | contig 16031 bp, 13 predicted proteins | sample MGYA00511367_ERZ780149 | MGnify/ENA primary metagenome ERZ780149 (study PRJEB29588, sample SAMEA2153852) | human gut metagenome | biome: human gut; feature: human-associated habitat; material: faeces | place: Denmark | collected 2008/2010 ... | reverse complement strand
CTTCTGGGAGCCCGGCTCCGGTCCGTGCGGACCCTGCTCGGAAATATATTTTGACCGCGGCGAAAAATACGGCTGCGGCAAGCCGGACTGCCGTCCGGGCTGCGACTGCGACCGTTACATGGAAATATGGAACAACGTTTTCTCGCAGTTCAACAATGACGGCAACGGCAATTATACCGAGCTTGCACATAAAAACATCGACACCGGCATGGGTCTTGAGCGCCTTGCCTGCGTAATGCAGGGGGTCGACAACCTTTTTGAGGTCGACACCGTGCGCAATATACTGAACGAGGTCTGCGCTATCTCCGGCAAAAAATACGGCGAAAACGCCGCGGACGATATTTCGATACGCGTCGTGACCGACCATGTAAGAGGCGCGACATTTATGATCTGCGACGGCGTTCTGCCGTCAAACGAGGGCAGAGGATATGTTCTCCGCCGTCTGCTGCGCCGCGCCGCTCGTCACGGAAAGCTGCTCGGCATTGACCGGCTGTTCCTTTGCGACATATGCGACAAGGTCATAGGCGAAAATAAAGGCGCGTATCCGGAGCTTGTTGAAAAGCAGGACATGATAAAGAAAATCATTTCGGTCGAGGAGCAGAACTTCGGCAAAACCATCGATCAGGGACTTAAAATGCTTGAGGACATCACTGCGGCAGGCAGTGACAGCAAGGTGCTTTCGGGTGCCGACGCATTCAGGCTGAACGATACCTACGGTTTTCCGCTCGACCTTACAAGGGATATACTGCTCGAAAAGGGCTGGACGGTCGATGAGGAAGAGTTTGCCCGTCTGATGACCGAGCAGAAGGAACGCGCAAGAGGCGCCAGAAAGGCTGCCGACGGCGAATCGTGGAAGGGCGGAGTAAACCTGTTTCCCGATGTAAAGGACGTTTCGTTCTGCGGATATGAAACGGACGAATGTGAGACCGAAATAGTCGCCATGGCCGCGGCAGGCGAAAGGGTCGCCTCTGCCGGCGAGGGCGACAGCGTTATCGCAGTCCTCGCATCCACCCCGTTCTATGCCGAAAGCGGCGGTCAGATAGGCGATACCGGCGTTATAGAGGGCGAAGGCTTCAGACTCCTGGTTACCGACACCCACAAGGATCAGAACGGAATACACACTATGTACTGCACGGTCGAAGCAGGTGATGTTTCGGTAGGAAGCAGGGCAAAGGCGAAAATAGACCGCGAAAGGCGCATGGATATACGCCGTAACCACACGGCAGCCCACCTGCTCCAGGCAGGACTGAGGCAGGTTCTCGGCGCGCACGTTGAACAGGCAGGTCAGCTTGTGACCGACCGCAGCGTGAGATTTGACTTCACCCATTTTCAGGCTCTTAGCAGCGACGAGCTGACGGCGGTCGAAAAGTATGTGAACGACGCCGTGCTTGACGCAATAGATGTTGAAAACCGCGAAATGCCTATAGCCGACGCCAAGGCGCTCGGCGCAATGGCGCTGTTCGGTGAAAAATACGGAGATATTGTCCGTGTCGTAAACGTGCCCGGCCGCTCGATAGAGCTTTGCGGCGGTACGCACGTTTCAAACACCTCGGCTTTGGGACTGTTCAAGATAGTGTCCGAGTCGTCGGTAGCGTCGGGCGTCCGCAGGATAGAGGCTGTTACCGGCCGCGGCGTTCTGTCGCTGATAGACCGCATAACTGCCGATATCTCGCAGTCGGCGGCAGCACTGAAGCTCAATAATCCGTCTGAGCTTCCGGCAAAATGCGAGCAGATGGCAGCGGCGCTGAGAGCTGCCGAAAAGGAAAACGAAAAGCTGTCCGCACGGCTTGCCGCGCAGAAGGTCAACGAGCTTCTGGCGTCGGCAAAACAGCTTGACGGCGTAAAGATTATCACCGCACGCCTTGAAAATATGGGCAATGACGCGGTGAGAAGCATGGCTGATAAAATACGCGATCTGGCACCCGACGCCGTGGCGGTGTTCGCCAACATAAACGGCGGACAGGTTACCTTTGCGGCGACCTGCGGCAAGGATGCCGTGGCAAAGGGAGTGCTTGCCGGCAAGCTGGTCTCGGCTGTGGCAGCCGTGGCAGGCGGCAAGGGCGGCGGCAGACCCGACTTTGCAATGGCAGGCGCAAAGGACGCTTCAATGGCGAGCAAGGCTTTGGAGGCAGTCGAAGGATTTGCCGCCGGCATGATAAAATAATTTACCGGGTGCAAGGTAGACTGGCGCCTACGGGTAATAAGCGTAAAGCTGTCTGAATAAAGGCGGCGAGCGAAGCCGTACAGTATCGGCTCTTGTCAGCCTAAATATAAACGGAGGTGTTTTACCGATGGATTGTCTGTTTTGTAAGATCGCAGCCGGCGAGATACCGTCGACCGAAATTTATTCGGACGGCGATGTGTACGCCTTTGCGGACATTGATCCTCAGGCGCCCTTTCACGCCGTGATAATACCGAGAAAGCATATTGCCTCGGCAGATGAAATAAACGGCGATAACAGCTATCTTGTTGCAAAGGTATTCGAGGCGGTCGCGAAGATAGCCAAAGAAAATGAGCTTTGCGACGGGTACCGCATAGTGAACAACTGCGGCAGGGACGGCGGTCAGACCGTTGGGCACATGCATTTTCACATGCTTGCAAAGCGCAGCCTTGAGTGGCCTCCGGGCTGATATACTTTCAAAAAATTCTGAAAGGTCGGTTTATCTATGGAAAGAGTTTATGAAATGACCATCGCAGGTCTTAAGCGCCGCCTGCCGCTTTGCAGCGTCAGCGATCATCTTGATATTGCGGCGTTTATAATATTCGGCGATGTTGAGCTTACCGTCGCAGCCTGCAAGGAGCTGCTCGCAAAGGTCGGCGAATTTGACGTAATTGCCACACCCGAGGCAAAAAGTATTCCGATAGCCTATGAAATGTCAAGACAGTCCGGCAAGCCGTATGTCGTGGCAAGAAAGGGTACAAAGGTCTACATGAAGGACCCGATCTCGGTCGAGGTGACCTCGATTACGACCCAGCATGAGCAGCATCTTTATCTCGGAATGGATGAGGTCAGAATGCTCGAGGGCAAAAAGGTGCTGATTGTTGACGACGTTATAAGCACCGGAGAGTCTCTGGAAGCGACCCGTGCTCTCGTAAAGCGTGCCGGCGGCATCATCAGCGCCAGCTGCGCCATTCTTGCCGAGGGCGACGCCGCAAAGCGCGACGATATAGTGTTTTTGGAGCCGCTGCCGGTATTCTTCAAATAGCATATAAATAAATTCAGAAAGGCGCTCCCAAACATTTTGGGCGCGCCTTTGATTTTTATTTTGTTTACCGACAGTCTCAGCATAGGCTGACGAATAACGCCGCCTTCCAACCATATTTTATACTTATATTATATAGTGATAAATTTTAGTTTAGCGGTGTAAAAAGCCAAAAATCTAATTGTGCACTTGTAGGGAACGACACTGGGGGCTCGTTCCCTACGTCTATCAATTAATTATACGAATACCATTCACCTATAAACTAAAATTTATCTCCGTAAAGAAAAAATTTGACGGTCGGAAAAATTTAAAATTATATTCGTCTCCGCCTTTTCACAGGGCATTTTCAAAAGTTGCCGCAACTTTTCTGCAACTTTTGACAACCGCGTCACAGGGTAAATTTTTGCACCTCTTTTTTCTGCTATTTTTGTGTATTATTTAGCATATTTTCTCCTCATTTTCCTTGAAAAGTATGAGAAAATATGCTATAATTTTAAATGGATATATGTGCTGATCAAAGGCCGTCGGGATACAGCCCAATCACCTCTTTGCAGGTTCAAATTCGGCCGAATTTAAGCCTATCCGAATATATCGGAAAGGACGAAAAAATATCATGTCAATCAACTCGGTCGACGAGCTCTGGAACCGCATTTATGATGACTGCCGTCAGAACGAACGAATTACCGACGTGGGTCTTAAAACCTGGATAATAGACCTCAAACCCACCTTCAACGAGGACGGCTCACTCACCCTTATCACAAACAACGAATACAAGAAGAAAACGATAGACTCCTACTATAAGGATATTCTTGAGGCGTCGTGTGAAGCGGTTTCGGGTCTGCCGATGAAGATCAACATTGTCGTAAGAGAGGACGAGGCGGAAAACGCAAAGCCTGAGGGCGATTTTGAAAAAGGATATACCTTTTCAAACTTCGTCGTCGGTTCGTCAAACAAATTTGCTCATGCAGCGGCAATGGCGGTCGCGGAAAACCCGTCGTCAAACGTTTACAATCCGCTTTTTATTTACGGTAATTCCGGTGTCGGAAAGACCCACCTTATGCTCGCCATTAAAAACAGTATTGAAAAGGATTTTCCGGACAAAAAAACTCTTTTCCTCCGCGGTGAGCAGTTCACAAACGAGCTTGTGCAGGCTATAAGAACACAGACCACCGACCTGTTCAGAGAGCGCTTCCGTTCGGTTGACGTCCTGCTTATGGACGACATCCATTTCATAGCAGGAAAGGATTACGCACAGGAGGAATTTTTCAACACCTTCAATGCGCTTTATCCGGAAAAGCAGATAGTCGTGACATCCGACCGTCCGCCAAAGGAGATAAAGACCCTTGAGGAGCGCATAAGGTCGCGTTTTGAAAGCGGCATACTTGCCGACATGTCACCGCCCGATTTTGAAACCAGAATGGGTATACTCAAAAACAAAGCCGATCAGCTGGGACTTGAGGTCAGTGACGAGATACTTTACTATATAGCCGAGCAGATCAAAAGCAACATCCGTCAGCTTGAGGGAATAATCAAAAAGCTTCAGGCGTATGTCATGATCCACTCCAACAATCTGACGCTGCCGCTTGTACAAAGCTATATAAAGGACGTGGTGAGCGAAACTCTGCCCGATCCCGTTACGGTCGAAAAAATAGTAAACGAGGTGTCACGCACATATGACGTGTCTCCGGAGGATATTTTCTCAAAGAAAAAATCGGCTGACATAGCGCTTGCAAGGCAGATATCAATATATATCGTCAGCCAGGTAATGGATATGTCGTCGATAGAAATAGGCAGAAAATTCGGAAAGGACCACTCCACCGTGCTTTATACGCTCGACAAGATAAAAAAGAGACTTCGCACAAACGAATCCGAAAAAAAGCTTGTTGACGATATAATAAAAAATGTCAAATCCTAAGACCTAAAACCTACAGGTTCACTCAGTTGACATAAAGTATCAAAGTTTTTAACATTTCAACAGGTTTTAACAGCTGTTTTTCCACAGCGGCTGTTAAAACCCGGTTACATAGAATAAACGGTCGTTTTTATAAACACCGGGTGTTGATAAAAAAGTCAGCCGTTTTTACGCATTATAAAGCCGTTCAAGGCGCTTTTACACTTTATCCACTGTACTATAACTATTACTATTTTTATACAAACATTAATGAAGGAATTTTAGATTAAAAAAACATCCGATTTGTTATGCGGAAAAAATAATAAAAAAAGGAATGAACAGTTTATGAGATTTCTGGTTGACAGAGAAACGCTCAGCAATGCGGTTACTAATCTTTCCCGTGCAGTTGCGGCAAAAGCCACGTTTCCGGTGCTTGAGGGTATACATATGACCGCCGGTCCCGATGGGCTTAAAATGATGGCTTACAATCTTGAGATCGGAATGACCAAGACCATTGACATCACCTGTGCCGAGCCGGGAAGCGTTGTTTTCAAAGCAAAGCTGCTCGGTGAGATACTCCGCAGCATGAACGGTGACAGCGTGTCGTTTGAGGTTGACGACCGCCTTGTCTGCAAAATAAAATGCGGTTCGGCTATGTTTGATATAATGGGTATGCCGGCGTCAGATTTTCCGGAGATGCCGACCGTAGATGACTGTGAAAAGGTTTCATTTCCTGCCGAAACACTTAAAAGTATGGTGCGCCAGACCGTGTTTGCAACGGCTCAGCCTGATACTCAGAAGCCAATACTTACCGGTCTGCTTTTTGACATTGCGGACGACAGCGTAAAGGTCGTTGGTGTTGACGGATACAGGCTTGCCGTCAGAAAGGAAAATATAAGGCTCGGTGTTGAAACGTCGTTTGTAATATCGGCAAAGACCATCGGCGAAGCGGTCAAGATAATAACCGAGGAGGACGAAAACGTCGATATATATATCGGCAGACGCCATGTATCCTTGGGTGTTGACGGATATACAATTGTCTCCCGTAAATTAGAGGGCGAATTCATCGATTACAAAAAGATAATGCCCTCGTCGTTCTCAACCACCGTTAAGGTCTCAACAAAAGAGGTCGTGTCTATTATAGACAGAATTTCTCTTATAATAAACGATCAGCTTAAAACGCCTATGCGCTGCAAGCTTGACGACGGTGAAATTGTGTTTTCATGCGCCACGGCGCTCGGACGCGCCACCGATTCGTATAAGACCGACATCACCGGTGAAAAATTTGAGATCGGCATAAACAGCAGATTCTTGACCGAAGCGCTGAGAGCTACCGAGACGGACAAAGCGGTGATCGGCTTCAACGGTCCGTTTGCGTCGGTTATTATAAGACCTGAAGAGGGCGACGATTACCTTTACATGGTAATGCCGGTGAGGTTGAAATCAGAATGACAAAAACAGTTAAGATACACACGGAATATATAAAACTTGACGATCTTTTGAAGTTTGCAGGTGTTTTAGGCTCGGGCGGACAGGCAAAAGCCGTAATTGTAGACGGGCTTGTAAAGGTTGACGGCGAGGTCTGCACCATGCGCGGCAAAAAGCTGCGCGGCGGTGAAACGGTCGAATTTGAGGACGTGTGTTTAAAGGTCGCAAAAGATGATATTTAAGGCTTTAAGGCTTGCAAATTTCAGAAATATAAGGTCTGCCGACATTAAATTTTCCGACGATGTGAACGTTATTTGCGGAGAAAACGCCCAGGGCAAGACAAATCTTTTGGAGGCGCTGTGGCTTTTTACCGGAACCAAAAGCTTCCGTGGTGCAAAGGATAAAGAGCTTGTATTGTTCGGTGAGGAAAGCGCAAAAATAACCCTTTTTTTTAATGACGACGGCAGAGATCAGCGGTGCGACATTAAAATAGACGGAAAAAGGCAGGCGACCTTAAACGACGTGCCGCAGTCGGCAGCGTCGGAAATTGCCGGAAAAATGCCTGCCGTTATATTTTCCCCTGCCGATCTCGGTCTTATAAAGGACGGACCGGCGGCAAGAAGAAAATTTCTGGACACATCAATTTGTCAGCTCTATCCGGCATTCATCGATGTTTCAAAAAAATATATAAGGGCTCTCGACCAGAGAAATAAGATACTCAAAGAAATAAAGTACAACGAGAATCTGCTGTCATTTATTGAGGATTTTGAAAACGAAATGGCAGTGTCGGGTGCGGCTATAGTCGGTTACAGAAAAAGATACTTGGAAAAGCTTAAAACTAAAATTCCCGACATTTACGGCGGTATTTCGGATTGCAGGGAAAAAATGACGGCGGAATATTCAGCCACCGCAGGGGACGACAGCGAAAGCTTCAAAAAAGCCCTTTTTGCGGCAAGAAAAAATGACGTGATTTTAGGCAGCACATCGATAGGTCCTCACAGGGACGATATAAAAATAGATATCGACGGTATCTCTGCAAGAAGCTTCGGCTCTCAGGGGCAAAAGCGCTCGGCGGCGCTGTCGTTAAAGCTTGGCGAATCCGAAGTGTTTTATGAGATCACCGGCAAAAAACCGGTGCTGCTGCTTGACGATGTTTTGAGCGAGCTTGACGAATTCAGGCAAAACTATATTTTAAACAGCATAAAAAGCAGGCAGGTATTTATCACATGCTGTGACAAAAGCAGCACCGATAAATTAAAGGCAGGCAGGATATTAGAAGTATCGGGCGGCAATATAAAGGCTTTTTGAGGAGGACCGGCTTTTGTACATTCATTTAGGACAGGATACGGTCGTAAAGAAAGAAAGCATAATAGGTATTTTTGATATGGACACCTCGACCGTGTCTGGTATTACGAGAAATTTTCTGAATTTGGCGGAAAAACAGGGCAGGGTCGTAAACGTATCGTTTGAATTACCAAAATCATTCGTCGTTTGCAGTGAAAACGGTAAACTGACTGTATATATATCCCAGCTTTCTCCGACAACGCTTGAAAAAAGAAACGCTGACGGAATAGTTTAAAATTGTAATGCAGATAAGGAGAACAAAATGAGCAACGACATCAATACTCCGATCACCGAGAGTTATGACGAAAATTCCATTCAGGTGCTTGAGGGACTTGAGGCGGTAAGAAAACGTCCGGGAATGTATATCGGATCGACCGGCGAAAGAGGTCTGCACCACTTAGTCTACGAGATAGTGGATAACGCTATCGACGAAACGCTTGCAGGATACTGCGACAAAATACTTGTGGAGCTTCTGGACGACGGAGTTGTAAGGGTCACCGATAACGGACGCGGAATACCGGTGGGTATTCATCCGCAGAAAGGCATACCGACCGTATCGGTCGTATTTACCATTCTTCATGCCGGCGGTAAATTCGGCGGCAGCGGATATAAGGTGTCGGGCGGTCTGCACGGCGTCGGCGCGTCGGTCGTAAATGCGCTGTCGTCATGGCTTGAGGTAATAGTCAAGGACGGCAGGCACATATATAAGCAAAGATATGAAAAGGGAAATATAGCAACCGATCTTGAGGTCATAGGAGATACGACTGAGACCGGAACGATAGTCACCTTCAAGCCCGATCCGTCGATATTTACCGATACCACCACATACGATTACGACACTCTGCTCATAAGGCTGCGCGAGCAGGCGTTCCTCAACGCCGGCATCAGGGTGGTGCTCAAGGACTGCAGAGAGGATCACGATAAAAAAGAGACCGATCTTCATTTTGAAGGCGGTATCAGAAGCTATGTTGAATTTCTGCTTGAGGGCAGCAAAAAGGACCGTTTAAACAGCGAGGTCATCCATCTTTCAACCTCCAACAGCGACAGCTCGGCTGAGGTGGCGTTTATATGGAGCACCGGGTACGACACTAAAATAATGTCGTTCGCAAACACCATCCACACTGTGGACGGCGGTACACATGAGCAGGCATTCAAGGTCAGCCTTGCGAGGACCATCAATAAATACGGTCTGAAATTCAAATTCTTGAAGGAAAGCGACCCGAGACTTAAATCCGAGGATATAAACGAGGGACTGATAGCCATAGTCAGTGTAAAGCTGACCGACGCGCAGTTTGAAAGCCAGACCAAAGCAAAGCTCGGCAACACCTCAATGAGCACGCTTGTTAATAATCTTATAAGCACAAAGCTCATGGAGTATCTTGAGGATCATCCTGCCGAGGCAAAGATAATTCTTGACAAGTCAATAGCCTCATCAAACGCCAGAGAGGCGGCACAGAAGGCAAGGGATATGCAGCGCAGCAAGGTGTCACTCGGCAACAAGGTGAGGATGCCCGAAAAGCTGACCGACTGCATTTCGGACGACGCCACAAAGACCGAAATATTCATAGTCGAGGGAGACAGTGCAGGCGGTTCGGCGGTTGACGGAAGAAACAGCACATACCAGGCAATACTTCCGCTTTGGGGTAAAATGCTCAACGTCGAAAAAGCAAGGGTAGACAAGGTTTTCGGCAACGATAAGCTGACGCCGGTCGTAATAGCTTTAGGTACCGGAATAGCCGAAAACTTCAACATCGAAAAGCTGCGCTATGACAAAATAATAATCATGGCTGATGCCGATGTAGACGGTTCGCACATCAGAACACTGCTGCTGACCTTCTTCTTCCGCTACATGCCCGACCTTATAGAAACCGGTCACATTTATTTAGCCCAGCCGCCTCTTTTCAAGGTGTCAAAGGGCAAGACCCATTATTACGCATTTTCCGAGGAGGAAAGGGACGCGTATTCGGCAGAGCTTGGCGGCAATGCCGATATTCAGCGGTACAAAGGACTTGGTGAAATGGATCCCGAACAGCTGTGGGAAACCACCATGGATCCTCTTTCAAGAACCATGCTCAAGGTCACAATGGCTGACGCCGAGGTTGCCGATGCGACCTTCTCGATGCTCATGGGTGAGGATGTTGAGCCGCGCAGAAAGTTTATCGAGGAAAACGCTCAGTTCGCGCGCGATCTTGATATATAATTCTGCTTTTCCGATTATTTGAAAGGATAGGTCAAATTAAATGAGTGAAGAAAAAAAGGCTTCCGATGCCGCATTTATGAATGACGGCGATCAGAGGATACTGCCCGTTGAAATAACCGACGAGGTAAGGACGAGCTTTCTGCAATACTCAGTCTCGGTTCTTGTGAGCCGTGCTTTGCCTGACGTGCGTGACGGCTTCAAGCCGGTGCACCGCCGTATACTTTACACAATGTATGAAAATAATCTGACGCCCGACAAGGCTTACCGTAAGTGCGCTGACACGGTCGGTACGGTTTTGGGACGTTATCATCCGCACGGCGATGCCAGCGTTTACGACGCAATGGTGCGTATGGCGCAGGATTTTTCGCTGCGCTACCCGTTGATCGACGGTCACGGAAACTTCGGTTCGATAGACGGATATCCTGCCGCAGCGTACAGATATACCGAGTCGAGAATGAGCAAGATAAGCACACACATGCTCGACGATATAGACAAGGAAACGGTCGATTTTGTACCGAACTACGACGACCGTTTAAAGGAGCCGTCGGTGCTTCCGGCAAGGTTCCCAAATCTTCTTGTCAACGGTACCATGGGTATAGCCGTCGGTATGGCTACGAACATTCCGCCGCATAACCTCGGCGAGGTCATAGACGCTATGTGCTATGTCATCGATCACCCCGACGCAGGTCTTGACGAGATATGCCAGTTCATAAAGGGACCGGACTTCCCTACCGGCGCCATTATCATGGGACGCAGCGGCATCCGCGCAGCGTACGCCACCGGCAGAGGAAAGATAGTTGTCCGCGCAAGGACCGAGATAGAGGAGACCAAAAACGGCAGGTTCCGCATAATCGTTACCGAGATACCCTACAATGTCAACAAAAAGCAGCTGGTCAAATCGATATACGATCTCGCGGCAGAAAAGCGGGTCGAGGGGATAGACGACGTTGTCGACCACTCGTCCAAGCGTGACGGCGGTATCAGAATAGTCATTGACCTTAAAAAGGACGCCAATCCACAGGTGGTACTCAATCACCTGTTTTCAATGACGCAGCTCCAGACCTCGTTCGGAGCCATAATGCTCGCCCTCGTAAACGGTCAGCCAAAGGTGATGACCTTAAAGGAAATGCTCGATAACTACATTGCCTTCCAGTGCGAGATAATCGAAAAACGCACCCGTTTCGATATGAAAAAGGCGATGGAGCGCGCGCATATCCTTGAAGGACTGAAAATCGCGCTCGATTTCATCGACGAGGTAGTAAAGATCATACGCTCGAGCCAGACCATTCCCGACAGTAAGGCAGCGCTGAGCGAAAGGTTCGGTCTGGACGACATTCAGACCACCGCCATCGTGCAGATGCCGCTCGGACGTCTTGCCGGTATGGAAAAGATAAAGATAGAGGAAGAGCTTGCCGAAAAGCACGCATTTATAAAGGAGTGCCAGGCAATACTTGCCGACGAAAATAAGGTCAAGGATATTGTAAAGACCGAAGCGCTCAATCTGCGCGACAAGTTTGCCGACGAGCGCCGCACCGAGATCACCTCGGTATCGGGCGAGGTGGATATTGAGGATCTCATCCCCAACGAGGAATGTGTGCTGACCAAGACGGTCGAGGGATACATCAAGCGCCTGCCGTCGGATACTTATTCGACGCAGCACAGAGGCGGCAAGGGTATAACCGGCATGACCACCCGCGAGGGAGACATTGTCGAGAGCATGTATACCTGTTCCTCGCACGACTATGTGCTTATGTTCAGCAACCTCGGAAGGCTCTACCGCATAAAGGCGTATGAGATACCGGAGGGCAGCCGCACATCGAAGGGTATGAATATCGTGAACATCCTGCCGCTTATGGCTGGTGAAAAGATAATCAATATCCTGCCGGTCGGCAAAGAACTCAGCGACGACGCCTTTGTCTGCATGATAACGAGAAAGGGTATAGTAAAGCGTACCGCCCTTTCGGCATTCAGAAACGTCCGCAAGACTGGTATTATCGCTATAAATATCGACGAGGGCGACGAGCTTGAGACCGTTCGCCAGACCATGGGCGACAGCGAGCTGCTCATTGCCACAAAGAAGGGCTACGCGATAAGGTTCAGTGAGACCCAGGCGCGCGAGATGGGCAGAACCGCAAGAGGCGTCCGCTCGATAAGGCTCCGCGAGGGAGACGAGGTGGTCGGAATGGTGGTCTGCGAGCCGGGCAAGGAGGTGCTGACCGTTACCGAGACCGGTATCGGACGTATCAGCAGCTTTGACGATTACCGCATCCAGTCAAGGGGCGGCAAGGGGATACTCAACTACCGCACCGCGAAGTTCGGCGATGTTGCAGCCATACTTGCAGTCGATAATGATGTTGATATAATAATAATTTCGTCAGACGGCATAATAATCAGGGTGCCGGCAGCCGAGATCAGCCGTCTTGCACGTCCTGCAAAGGGTGTGCGTGTCATGAGGGTCGATATAGAAAGCGGCGAGAAGATACTGTCTATCGCCACCGCCGCGCACGACGCCGACGAGGTGACCGATCACCCCGAGGCGCCCGACGCCGATGCCGCCGATGTGGGAGATATCGGCGACGAGACCGAGAGCGACGAGGAAGAAACCGTAACAGACGATGAGGAATAATTAAAATGAAACACACCTGTCAGGCATAGCCGCCCGGCAGGTGTGTTTTTCATTATTGTTTTTTTTGTTTGGATCATAATATAACCGCAGAAGGTGAGATGTGTTGAAAAGTTATACTATTATAGGTGGGGCAGACGGTGTAGGAAAAAGCTAATTTACCTGATCGTTAAAGCGCAATCTTTAACATTGGAAACTATGATCGATGTTGACAAGATCACGGTGCAGTGCGGCAATAATGCAATAGACTGTGCAAAAAAAGCAATAGAAAAATTAAACGAATGTCTTGATAACGGGTTTTATCAGGTCGCCGAGTACAAAAACGGTGAATTAATGATAAAGGTATCTGATCCGCCGGTATGGGTAACGCAGATGAAGAATGAAATAACAGATTTGTAAACGGTTTGACTCTCGTCAGCCTAAGGATCCGGTATATGAATATATGTAAGGCAGGGTCCCCGCTCCTGCCGCTTTTATATCGGTAAATTTTAGTTTATAGGTGAATAGCGTTCTTATAATTAATTGACAGACGTAGGGAACGAGCCCCAAGTGTCGTTCCGTGCGGTCTCAATTGACTTTTTAAGGAACGACACTGGGGGCTCGTTCCCTACAAGTGCACAATTAGATTTTTGGCTTTTTACACCGCTAAACTAAAATTTATCATTATAAAAATAAAAAAGACAGGAGATAAAACTCCTGCTTTTTTGTTGGCGATAGTTTTTTCAGATCCGGTATTGCATTTTAGGCTGACTGATAAAATACAAACCTTTGCCGCGGCGTACTTAGAGGTTTAATTTTGAACCGATGTCCTGCATTGGTGTTGTTATCGGCTGAAGACCGAAGGTGTCTACCAAAACCTTGGTCACTGTCTCTGAGAAAAACGCCGGGAAGGTCGGTCCGAGGTACATGTTCTTGATACCGAGCGACAGCAGAGTCAGCAATATGCATACAGCCTTTTGCTCGTACCACGATAAAACAAGCGTCAGCGGCAGCTCATTTACCGTGCAGCCGAACGCGTCGGCAAGCGCCAGCGCCTTTTCTATTACCGGCGTGTAATCTTTGTGACCGTCTTTATCAGTCGATATGTGATAAAGCCCCGGATATCCGACAACCGAGGTCGTATAGACCCTGTCGCCGCATGACGGTCTCGGCGGCATGAGGCAGTTTGTGGTAAACAGCACCGGCGCCGGGATGTCTTTAAACTCCTTTTGCTGGCTTTGCCACGCCGTTCCGAAGTTGCCTGCAAGATTCGGAAAGTTTTTAAGCCCCGGATAGCCGTGTGCAGACAGCATCTCAGAATGGGTATAGATGTTTATTTCCTTGCCCTCGGTCTGCTGCAGCAGCTCATAAAGATCAAGCAGATCGTGCCCAGAAACAACAATAAACGGTCCTTTCTTTATATCGGTGTTGACCCTTGTGGGAACCGGATTGCCGAAGGTACCGGTGTTGGCGCTGTCAAGCAGCTCCATGCATTTGAAATTGACCCTGCCGAATTCCATCAGCAGATCAAGCCACTGCTCAACAGTGTGCTCCTTTTTTATTTCGGAAATTCCCTTTATAAACCAGCGGAACACCTCGTCGTCGCGATATCCGAGGTTCATCGCATGGTGCGCGTACGCCGCCATGCCTTTCATTCCGAAAAGCAGCGCCGACCGCAGGGATACAATGTCGGTCTCACCCTTAAAAAGCTCCATCGGTTCGTACTGCTCGTCACTTATTGCGAGTCTTTCCGCCTTTGCGCGCTTTATCTGCTGCTCTATCGCGTTGTCGTCAAAATTTACATTCTTAAGTGTGGTGAAAAGACCGTCTGCAAGCAGTCTCGCTATTTCATCTGAATATTTTCCGTGCTTTTCTGCGGCAGACACAAGGGCGATCAGCTTATTTACAAGAGCGTCCTGAAGCCCGGCGGTTTTGGGCTGCTTTCCGCATATTCCTACCTTCACGCACCCTTTATTTCCTGCGGTCTACTGGCATTGAAAACAAAACATATCCGGCATATTTTTCTCCTTTTTCATCTCTGTAATAAGCAGTCACAGATCAGACGCCTGATACTTGAGCCGTCACTTGCCTGAAGCTATTATGTGCAGGATATTTATGTTAAACCAAAAAATTTGAAATTTTAAAAATAATACTTGACAAACCGTACTTTGATATGGTATATTAATTTCAGAAATTAGAATTATTCTAATTCTAAATTCAAAAGGAATGAACATATGTCAAAATACAGCGATATGATACTGAACATTGTGCTGCGTGAGGGGTATCACCCCACTGCCGAGCAGGTATTCATGGAAATGAAGCAGCAAGCTCCCGGCATTGCCCAGGCGTCGGTTTACAACAATCTGAATTCTCTGGAGCGGCAGGGGCTTATAATAAGACTTCCCGGTGTCGGAGGACCGGACAGATTCGACGGGACAAGACGGCACGACCACGCGTTTTGCGTCGGCTGCGGTGAGCTGTGCGATGTGGAAATGCGTGACATAACGCCCGACATTGAAAAGAGTTTCGGTCAGTCGGTGATATCGTATGTGCTGCGGATAAATTATCTTTGCGAAAACTGCCGCAAAAAAGCGGATGAAAAATTATAATTTTAAAAAGGAGTAATAAAAATGGGAAAATACGCAGGAACAAAAACCGAAAAGAATCTTGAGGCAGCCTTTGCAGGCGAATCGGGGGCAAGAAACAAGTACACATTTTTTGCGTCGGTCGCAAAAAAGCAGGGCTTTGAGCAGATTGCCGAGCTGTTTTTAAAAACGGCTAACAACGAGAAGGAGCACGCGAAAATGTGGCTGAAGGAGCTTGAGGGCATCGGCGACACAGCCGAAAACTTAGCGGCAGCCGCGGCAGGCGAAAATTATGAATGGACCGATATGTACGAGGGTTTTGCCAAAACAGCCGATGAGGAGGGCTTCCCGGAACTTGCCGAAAAATTCCGCCTTGTAGGCGCCATTGAAAAGCAGCATGAGGAGCGCTACCGCGCGCTGCTGCACAATGTTGAGACAGCTGAGGTGTTCAAAAAGAGCGATGTCAAGGTGTGGGAGTGCCGCAACTGCGGACACATCGTTGTAGGCACCGCAGCGCCGGAGGTATGTCCGGTCTGCGCGCATCCGCAGAGCTATTTTGAAGTGAGAAAGGAAAACTATTAAGCGTTATCGCTTTTCCGTGCTGCATACGCAGCAAAAAGCAGTGGATATTTTATAAAACGAATGGTTTTTTTGAACGGTGGGAGTTTTGGCTCCCACCGTTTTTATATTTAAATGGGTAAATTTTAGTTTACCTGCATAATTAAATATTGACAGACTGAGCCGAACGACCTATGAGTCGTTCCCTACAAAAATTCAA
>ERZ780149.2695-NODE-2695-length-16038-cov-4.894575_pt1 | contig 16038 bp, 10 predicted proteins | sample MGYA00511367_ERZ780149 | MGnify/ENA primary metagenome ERZ780149 (study PRJEB29588, sample SAMEA2153852) | human gut metagenome | biome: human gut; feature: human-associated habitat; material: faeces | place: Denmark | collected 2008/2010 ... | reverse complement strand
AAGACCGCGCAACGTGGCTGACGGGCGAGCTTCCACTCGCCCCTACACAGGGCTTGCGTGTCAGTGCGTATCGCGTAGCAGTAGGGGCTGCTGGAAGGCAGCCTGCACCCTCCGGGGTTACAGCATGGCGGGTATCCCGCAGGGATATATCCCGGATTTAGCCGTCGGTTGAGCGCAGCGATACCGACGGAAACCGGTCGAAAGCCGATGTTTCCGCCAGGAATCATCTCGGATTGCGCTTGATGATTCCCTCCGGGAAACAATTACGGGTGCGCACTTTTCCGTGGGTATCGCTTCGCTCAACCCACGGCTAAACGCGGATGATTCCCAAGGGGAATCGGTGTTTCCGAAGGGGAATCGATGTTTCCACAGGAATCATCACAAAGCGAGATTAATACTGAACCAAGATATACATATAAGTCTAACCTTTAAAACATAATACAGCGTGTTACCGATAATGTTGGCTGGCACAGGCAGTGATGTAGGAAAGAGTATCCTCGCGACAGGTCTTTGCCGCATATTCAGGCAGGATGGTTACAATCCCGCACCATTCAAGGCGCAGAATATGGCTTTGAACTCCTATGTCACACCCGACGGTTTTGAAATCGGCAGGGCGCAGGCTGTACAGGCGGAGGCGGCGGGAATCCCTTGCTCCACCGACATGAATCCTCTTTTGCTTAAACCCTCGGGCGACTGCACATCGCAGGTGGTGCTCAACGGCAAGCCGGCAGGCAACTATTCATCGCGCGATTATTTCCGTCGTGAAGGAAGGCCGCAGCTCGTGGAGGAGGTGCATCGTGCCTACGACCGCCTGTCGTCACGGTATAACCCCATTGTCATGGAGGGTGCAGGAAGCATTGCCGAACTGAATTTGCGCGATCTCGACCTTGTTAACATGTCGATGGCACGTTATGCCGGGGCGCGTGTGTTCTTGGTCGCCGATATTGACCGCGGAGGGGTGTTTGCGAGTGCCTATGGGTCGGTGATGCTTCAGGATGAAAGCGACCGCAAGCTAATAAAAGGAATTATCGTGAATAAGTTCCGGGGTGACATGTCGCTATTCGACAATGGCAGAAAGATATTGGAAGATATATGCGGTGTGCCTGTTCTCGGCGTGGTCCCTTATCTGAAAGATATTCATATCGACGAGGAGGATTCCGTGTCGCTTGCCGGAAAGGCATCGAGAGGATGCGAGGGCACGATTAATATCGCCGTGGTATTGTTGCGTCATATTTCCAATTTTACCGATTTCAACCGTCTTGAGCGTGATACCCGGATAAACCTGTATTACACATCTTCATCATCGGAACTTGCCATGGCTGATGTCGTGATTATTCCCGGTACAAAGTCGACTATCGACGACCTGCTTTATCTGCATGAAACCGGACTCGCACAGGCAATCATGGAGGCGCGTGAGCGTGGGAAAATGGTATTCGGCATCTGCGGCGGCTATCAGATTATGGGGCGGTCGGTAAGTGACCCGCACGGTGTGGAGGGTGACCCGCGCACAGTTCCCGGTCTTTGGCTGCTCCCTGTCGAGACCCTGCTCACCACCGGAAAGGTGACCCGTCAGGTCGAATTTTCATTTCTTGGAGGAACAGAACTTTGCAAGGGGTATGAGATTCACATGGGTGACACTGTAATCACCGGCGATGCCACTCCGGTCAATCTCATGTCATCGGGACAGCCCGACGGTTGCATGACCGATGACCGTTGCATGGGGAGCTACATCCACGGTATTCTCGACAATGACTGCGTGATAAGGCATATACTCTCGCAGTGCGGCACGGCATTGACCGATGTTACCGCGACCGATTACGCGGCGTGGCGCGACAGCCAGTATGACGCGCTTGCCGAAGCCCTGCGGCGGCATCTTGACATGGAGGCAATATACAAAATCATGCGCGGCGATGATTGAGGGACACGGTGACGACATATACCGTTATGCAGGGAAGGTGAAATACAATTTCAGCTCCAATATCTTCCCTTCCGGGCATCTTGAGCGGGTGATGCGTCATCTGGCGTGTAACCCATCTTTATTGGGTGCATATCCGGAACCGTTTCCGGGCACTCTTGAAGCCGCGATTGCCCGTAAGGAGGGAGTCGCGACTGAAAATGTAATGGTCACCAACGGTGCCACGGAGGCGATATACCTGATAGCACATGCATGGAAAGGCGCGGTGTCGGCAATCGTGTCGCCGACGTTCAGCGAATATGAGGATGCCTGCCGCATGTATGGTCACGCGTTAATCTACATGGATGCCCCTGATGGCGATGCCGCTGATGCCGGAATCGTGTGGATATGCAATCCGAATAATCCTACCGGAAGGGTAACGCCGCTCCCTGTATTACGCGGCGCGGTGGATGCCGATTCCAGTCGTATTGTCGTGATTGACCGGGCGTATGCCGATTATACATGTGAGCCTGTCATGAGTGCGCGCGAGGCGGTGAAGCGGGGCAATGTAATATTGTTAGGCTCTTTCACGAAGCGTTACTCCGTGCCCGGTTTGCGTGTAGGTTACGCCATCGGCGATGCCGCGTTGCTTGACCGTGTGCGCTCATGCCGTATGCCCTGGTCGGTTAGTGCGCTTGCGATAGCCGGTGCGCATTTCCTTCTCGACGACGTGCCTTCCGCTGTCGATGCCGGTGCGCTTCACCGGGAGGCATTGCGTCTCGGCGATGCGTTGCGCGACTTAGGGATAGATGTGTCAGCCACCGGATGTAACTTCATGCTCTGCCGTCTTCCCCGCGGCTCAGCCACGCATCTTAAGGAGTGGCTTATGGACAACTACGGGCTGCTTATACGCGACGCTTCCAATTTCCACGGGCTTGACGGGCGATATTTCCGCGTGGCGGCACAGTCGCCCGAAGCCGACGATTTACTTATTAACGCTATAAAAGAATGGATATCATCTTAGCTGTCGCCCCTCTGCTTACGGGATGGGCGCTCGACCTTGTCGCAGGCGATCCTGCATGGATGCCTCATCCTGTCGTGGGTTTCGGCAAGGCTATTTCTTTCTTTGAACACAGGTTGAACCACGGCACTCACCGTGTGGCGAAAGGCGCGTTTATGGCGGTAGGACTGATTATGACGGTCTACCTGCTTGCTCTCGCGCTGATGGCCTGGCTTACGGCGGATCCGTGGGTGAAGTGTGGCGCGGAGGCTGTATTGATATTTTTCTGCCTCGCCGGCACGACTCTTGTACGGGAGGTGAGGATGGTATTCCGTGCCGTCGACCGTTCGCTCGACGGGGGTCGGCGGCAGGTAGGGCGCATAGTGGGGCGTGACACGGCATCACTGTCGGCACAGGAGATACGCACTGCCGCGCTCGAAACGCTCGCCGAAAATCTGAGCGACGGCGTAATCGCCCCGCTTTTCTGGTATATGATTCTCGGTGTTCCCGGAATGCTCGCCTACAAGATGGTCAATACGCTTGACTCCATGACCGGCTACCGTAACGAGCGTTTCCGTGATTTCGGGCGATGGGCGGCGCGCATCGACGATTTTGCCAATTACCTCCCGGCGCGTATCACGGCTTTTCTGATGGTGGTGGCTTCGGGTCGGCTTTCGCTGCTCGCTTTTGTGCGCCGTTACGGGCGCTGCCATGCAAGTCCCAATTCCGGTTATCCGGAGGCGGCGCTTGCCGGTATTCTCGGCTGTCGTTTCGGCGGAGCGCATGATTATTTCGGGGAGACAGTCTATAAGCCCTTTATCGGCGATAATCCGCGAGAGCTTACGTCGCGTGACATGACCGTCGCCATCCGCATTAACCGCATTGCCGAAATCCTTATGATTATCATCGTCCTCGCCACGAGGATTTGAGAGATTTCAAGGAGTGACGTTAGGGAGGTTAGGGACTTTAGCGACGTGCCTGAAGGCTATTAACTTAGAGATTTTGCCCTTTCGGGGCAAAAGCGTGGATGAGTGACAAAATCCACAGGAAGTATCAGTATTTGCCTTGAGATGATTCCCTACGGGAAACGATTTATGGTGGAGGCTGCAATAGAGATTTTTCCTGTCGGAAAACTTGGGCGAGTTAACGATAAATTACCCCGCAAAGGTAAATGTTAACAGGAGGAATTCCCGAAAGGGGATTTATGAAAAAGGAGAGGATAGCAGTAGTGGTGGCTGCTATCCTCTCAAAATTGAATGAGCCCGATTCACATCGAGCTCATTCCCCTTATCATATACGGTAAAAGTGCTACTTTACCTTTCTCGTGAATCCAATTAGATACCCGGATTGATTGTCACGTGTACTTCTGATTTGAGAGTACCCCACTTGTGGGTAACAGTCACAGGTACATTGAGTGTGACAGATTCATTGAGGGCGGCACCTGAGCCAGTGTAGGTGAGTTTACCATTGGCATCAATGTCAAATTTCAGGTTCATCTCATCAAGGCTGTAGTTTTTGCCTGCCTGGTCGGTTATCGACATTTCACCTGCATTCTTCCAGTCAACCAAGGTTATACCATAGTACTGCCAGTAGTCTGAGCCGGCTTTGAAGACATTGCCGAATGCATCGGTGATTGTCATATTGACGGCAAGGTTACGGGTCTGCACCTCAGAGTTCTGCTTGATAGGCTCGATAGCAGAAGTGGTAAGCTTCTGGAGCGGTTTGATAATCTTGATAGAGGTGTTGCCGAGCGTATAAGGATTGTCGTAGCCGACACCGGTAAGCTCGAGATTCCATCCAAGACCGATTGTCATTTCCTGCTCTACCATTGCGATACCTGCAGCGTTGTTCTCGATAAAGAAGTTGGCTTCAAGTGTATTATCGGAAGCATCACTCTTGGTCTGGTCGTAAGGTGCTTTACCTGTTTCTCCATACCAGAGGGTAGCTGCAAGCTCAGGGGTATCGGTTTCTTCTTCACCAGGAAGAACAATCTCATAGCTGTTGTCCTCATTTACCTCATAACCCTTGGGAGCGGTAGCGAATACGAGATCCCATACCGAGCAGTCAAGAAGGTTGGTGAGGTAAGGAGTCTTACGACCCTGAAGTACATTGGTGTTGTAAGTTGCAGTTACACCAGCTACATAAGGTTTAGCCATAGCTTCGGGAAGAACACGGAGTACATTGTTGTTCCAGAGAGCGGGTACAGTCTCGCCGAGAGCCGGGAGCTTGGCGGGCCAGGTCACAGTTGTGTTCAGCTTGAGAGTGAGCTGTGGATAGAGACCGCTCTTACTGTTGAACGTGATGGTCTCGCTGAGATCCTTGTCATTACCGGCAAGTATCATGTCGGCAACACCGATAGTCCAAGTGATGACGGGCTTGTCAGCTGCGGCATTGAAGTCAACGGTTACTCCGGCAGAAGCTGATGCAGTGTATTCAGCGATGAACTGAGCCTGGGTCATTTCGAATCCGAGCTTGCTGATGAGTTCGTAGTTGAACTGCTTCCAGCTTACATTTTCAGTCTGAGATTTGCAGGTAAGTTCAAATGACGGATAGTTGATGTTAAATTTGGTGTTGGCATCGGTCATTGTCAGCTCAACCTTGAAGAACTTCTGTGCGATAACAGATTCTTTACCGGTCTCGTCAGTGTATTTCATTATCACCTCGATAACCGGAGTCTTGCCCAGACGGTCAAGCTTGTTTTGACCTGCGGGATTAGCCGGAGTGAGTACTCCGTCTTTTACGGTTGCATAAACCTGCTGGTTCACATTGCCTAAATTGAATGCTTCGCTCCAAAGATTGCATTCTATAGAGAAACCGTAGAGTTTCATTTCCTCGGGAGTCATCGCTGAATGTTTAGCTTGACCTTCCCTTGTATAATTCATGCAACCTGTCACATATGGCTTAAGGTCAGTCGGATTTGTGTAGCTGACTTCAGTGAGTGTGGGGGCGCTTACAAGAGCAGAGAAATCTTTGAGATTGCTTTCACTCCATGCCTTATCGTCAAGTGACTGTGTTGCGGTCACAGCAGGGGTAAACTGGGTGTCGGAGATGCGGGCATACTCAGAGTAAACCACTGCGTCTTCAGCCTTTTCTGTAACTGTAACTTCCTTGCCGTCAACAGTCTCAGTCCACGTGTAGAGATTGTCCTTTGTGATGGGTACTTTGAGTGCTACGGTGTAGAAGCTATTGTTAGAACCTGCATTGTCGACAGAAGCAGTTGAAGTTTTTTTCGCATACACTTCAAGAATGCTTGTATCTTCAGTTGACTTCTGGTAGTTTACGACTTCAAGTACTGATTCGTTGGCTGCACGTGAAGTGGCGATAGTCTGAACGAAGGTTGGAGGATCAATGTCATCTACTGTAACACCTGCCGGGTTAAGACGATAAAGCACTTTTGCCTCGTCGCTATTAACCGTGAGGCTAGGACCGCTTGCAGGACGAACATAAAGTTTAGTGTCTTTATTATACTCAAGTACTCGGAATTTTGCGGTGAAGAAGTCGATGTTGGGTATGCCTTCGCGGTAAGCGGTCGGAACAAGTGTTATGCTCGTGAGTCGCTTTGAACTCTTCTGTGCAAGCACGTTAAGGTTGTTTGCGATTCCGTTGATCTTAGTCTGGAGCTTGCCAAGATTGCTCTCAAGTGTTTCGAGCTTTTGTCCCTGCTCTTCAACAGTGCCTTTAAGAGTTGTGATAAGACCATTCTCTCCGGTCAATTCGTTGACTTGGTTCTGAAGAGTTGAAAGGTCGCCTGCAACACCGTCAATCTTGTCATCAAGGTCGCTCAAATCATCCTTAATACCGGTAAGCTGCTGGCTAAGACCACTAAGCAATGACTCGTAAGTGTTCTTGAATGTTTCAAGGGCGAGCAGCTGAGCGTCAATCTTGGTCTTATATTCGTTGAAAGCAGCGATATGCTCGGTCACCTTGGTGTCAAGAGCTGAAATCTTGCCTTCAAGTTCTTGCTTAAGACCGGGGATGATTTCATCCATGATGTTGGCAATCAGGGCAGCGTTGCCTGCAACATCAGTCTTGATACCTTCGATAGCGGTGTTGATGCCCTCAATATCACCTTCAACACCATCAATGCGGAGGTCAAGAGCGGCGATATTACCGTTGATAGCGCTGATGGTGGTCTCATTGATGCCGATGTTGGTGAGATAAGCCTTGATAAGGTCATTTACTTCATCGGGGCTGAGAGTCTTGATGCCGTCAATCTTAGCCTGCAGTGCAGCGATTTCGCCTTCAAGCCCCTCGATGCTACCTTTGAGGTTGTCGACATCAGCCTGCTTTGCGCACTCGGCGATAGCAGCGGTGAGAGTATCGAACTCTTTGCCATACTTTGCTTCAAGAGCGGCAATCTGACCTTCGATATCCTTCTTAAGAGCCTCCATCTGCTCGATGGTCTGAGCAAGCACGGCAGCCTTTGCCTCGTTAACAGCCTCGAGGGCAGCTTCAGCCTTGGCGTTTGCCGCCATAGCTTCAGCCTGTGCAGCCTGAGCGTCGGCAGTAGCCTGGTCGCCGGTCTTCTGAGCAGCCTCTGCAGCTTTAGCAGCGTCGGCAGCAGCCTTTGCGGCAGCGTCGGCAGCCTCGCCTGCCTGCTTAGCCTGGGTCTCAAGCGCAGTCTGTGCCGTCTGGAGTTCTGCAATCTTGGCTTCGAGAGCTTTTGCCTGCTGCTCGAGCTTGTTGTTGAACTCTTCCTGTAGCTTATCGTCATTGGTGGTCAGGTTGGTGATGTCATCATCGTAATCCGTACAACTTACGAAAGAAGTTGCCGGAGCCGCCATGATCAATGAAAATAAAGCTACTTTGAGAAACTTTTTCTTCATAATAACATTGGTTTAAAATAAGAATAAAAAAATTTGAACAATCTGCTTTTTTAAAAAAAGGTTAACACCTGTTTGGAGGTGGAGTGATTTTTTGTATTTTTATCGTAGTTAAACAAATAAATTCACTGCAAATATCATACATATTTTTGATTAAAACAAATATATGAATGATTTTTTTACGATTAATTATGGATATTGCTGAAAGAATCAATCAAATAATTGACCGAGAAGGATTGACCGTGGCATCATTTGCCCGTAAAATCGGCGTTGGTGACCAAACTGTTAGGTCGGTTTGTGTACTAAAACGCAATAAACCGGGATTTGAATTTTTGTCTAATCTTATTCAAACATTTGAGTGGTTAAACCCTGTATGGGTCCTCACGGGCAAGGGTGAAATGGTGCTTGACTCCGACAGGAATGAACGATGTAGCGGCGATTCGGTTGCGGAACTTGTAAAGTATCTCAGGGAAAAAGATGAAAAGATAGAGCGGCTTATAGAGGAGAAGACGACATGGAAGATAAAGTATGAGATGACATCGGGTGAGTGATACCGGTTTAATGTTGGTAAAGTGTTGTCAGCTACGTTTTGATATAGGGAGTGAGTACGGTGAAAGTTTATAAATGTGATTGATTATTTGCACCGTGGCGATAAGATGGTTACCTTTGCATAGTCAAGAATTTTGATCCTACATTAATTAATAATACCAATAATAACACCATCATCACAAATCACTTATTCATGAAAGCAAAACGACTGATCAAGACGATGCTGCTCGGGCTGTTGCCTTTGTGTGGTGTCGCCGGGGACTTGCCGTACCAAAATCCGGCACTAAGCTCGGAGGAACGCGCCGCCGACTTGTGTTCGCGACTTACCCTTGAAGAGAAAGCGGCACTAATGATGAACGGGTCGAAGAGCATCGACCGTCTGGGCATACCGGCGTTTGACTGGTGGAGCGAGGCGCTTCACGGTGTCGGCAGAAACGGGCTTGCAACCGTGTTTCCGTCATGTATCGGCATGGCGGCATCGTTTGACGACGATCTTATCGGCGACGTGTTCACTGCGGTGAGCGACGAGGCGCGCGCCAAAAACACCGAGGCACGGCGCAACGGCGCACAGGGAAAATACAAGGGGCTTTCATTCTGGACCCCGACGGTCAACATATTCCGTGACCCGCGCTGGGGACGCGGGCAGGAGTCGTATGGAGAGGACCCGTACATGAACGGGCGCATGGGGCTCCGCGTGGTAAAGGCTCTTCAGGGCGACAGCGCCGCCAAATATCACAAGCTGATAGCGTGTGCGAAGCATTTCGCCGTGCATAGCGGACCGGAGAAGACGCGCCACAGCTTCGACATCGAGAATCTACCGGCGCGCGACCTGTGGGAAACTTACCTGCCGGCGTTCAAGGTGCTCGTGCAGGAAGGCGACGTGCGTCAGGTGATGTGTGCCTATCAGCGTTTCGAGGGGCAGGCATGTTGCGGTTCCGACCGGTTGCTGCAGTCGATACTGCGCGATGACTGGGGTTACGACGGTATAGTTGTGAGCGACTGCGGCGCAATACGCGATTTTTATATGCCGGGCCACCACGAGGTGTCGGCTGATGCCGAGAGTGCTTCGGCGCTGGGAGTGAGGAGCGGCACCGACTTGGAGTGTGGTGCGGTCTACAAGACACTTCCCGCTGCCGTGAAGCGCGGCGATATCTCCGAGGCGGAAATCGACAGGAGCGTGATCAGGCTGCTTAAAGAGCGTTTTGACCTTGGCGACTTCGATGCCGACTCGCTTGTGAGCTGGACCTCCATACCTATGTCGGTAGTGTCGAGCAAGGCACACCGTGACCTCGCGCTGCAGATGGCTCGTGAGCAGACAGTGTTGCTTAAAAACAACGGCATACTGCCGCTTGACCGGAAGGATGTGTCACGCATTATGGTGATGGGCCCGAATGCCGCCGACTCCACGATGCAATGGGGCATCTACTACGGACAGCCGGCACATACTGTCACCATGCTTGAAGGTCTGCGCGCAAAGGCAGGTGATCTCCCTTACCGCAAAGGCTCGACCATAACTGCTATGACCGAGCGCGAAAGCATATTCGGCAACATTACCGATGCAGAAGGAAAACCGGGCATGAAGGCGCTGTACTGGAACAATACGGCAATGACCGGCGAGCCTGCCGCTACCGTGAATTATACCAGCGGCATCCAGCTTGACAATGGCGGCAACACCGCCTTTGCCCCCGGAGTGGAACTCACCGATTTCACCACACGGATGAAGGGGGCGTTTACCGCCGAACGCGACGAGACGCTCGACATCGTGTTTAACAACGATGACGGTATGCGCATAATCATCAACGGCGACACCATCCACAACCGCTGGAAAACCGATCCGCTCGGATTCCGCAAGATGGCGCTCAATGTTGAAAAGGGCAAACGCTACGAGGTCGAGGTAAACTACATGCAGCTTGCCGACGACGCGACGCTTAACTTTGACATAGTGCGCAACCGTGAGGTTTCGGTCGACGAGATTGTCAGAAGTGCCGACGGCTGCGACATAGTGATTTATTTCGGCGGCATATCGCCCGCGCTGGAGCGCGAGGAGGCGAAGGTGACCGACCCGGGATTTGACAACGGTGACCGTACATCTATAGAACTTCCGCAGGTGCAGCGCGACATCCTTGCCGCACTTCACAAGGCGGGGAAGAAAATCGTGTTTGTCAACTGCAGCGGAAGCGCCGTGGCAATGGCTCCCGAGAGCGTGATATGTGACGCGATAGTGGAGGCATGGTATCCCGGCGAACAGGGTGGTCATGCGATTGCCGACATACTGTTTGGCGATTACAATCCTTCGGGCAAACTTCCTGTGACTTTCTATGCATCTGATGCCGACCTGCCTCCGTTTGACGAGTACCGCATGACGGGGCGCACTTACCGCTATCTTCTCAACGAGCCGCTTTATCCCTTCGGTTACGGACTCAGCTACACAGATTTCAGCTACGGCACCCCTGTGTATGCCGACGGAAAGGTGACTGTCGACGTGCAGAACACCGGCGACCGTGAAGGCGCGGAGACCGTGCAGCTCTACATGCGTCGTGTGGCTGACACCAACGGTCCGCTGAAGAGCCTGCGCGGCTATGAGAAAGTGACCCTTAAGCCCGGTGAAAAGCGTAGCGTGACAATTGACATGCCTCGCGAGCGTTTTGAAAACTGGGATGAAGCGACACAGACAATGCGAGTGGTGCCGGGCGTTTACGAAATCATGGTCGGGTCGTCGAGTGACGACTCCGACCTGAAGCGCATCACCGTCGAGATATAATCCATCTGATAATCAGGAAGTGGCGGGGGAGCTTCCACTCACCCCGCCATTTTCCCGGCAACGAAATGTCACTTTGTGAGTGAAAAAGTTGTGTAATTCGATTGAAGTTGCTACCTTTGCACTCACAAATCCTGCGCACGTGGCGTAATTGGTAGCCGCGCTAGACTTAGGATCTAGTGTCTAACGACGTGGGGGTTCGAGTCCCTTCGTGCGCACAAAACAGGGTGTATCAAAATTTTGATGCACCCTGTTTTGTGTCTTGAAAGCCCGTGGCTCATCGGGCGGGGTGCGTAAACTGCGGGTGAACATATTATTTGATTTTAAGAGCGGGATTTATTACTTTTGCATCAAAGTACAGACGTAACAGAGGATGATATGAAAAGTTTTGTGAGAAGAGCGATTGTTTTAACGCTTTTAGTAATGTCGATGGTATTGCCGGCGCAATCACAGTCGATTAAGGTCGAGTATGAAGATATGACGGATTCGTTGCCCGAAATGATGCTGCAATACTTTAAAATGCAAAAGGTACAACATTCACGGGTAAATGTAAGAGGCGACTTTAATGGTAAACGGGCGAAGATCAAGAAAATCGTCTGTGACAAAGGCGCTTTTACAGAGCGAGAATTGCTTGAAGACTATATTCATTTCATATTTGTTGATAGCGTCGAGACTTTGGATTTCATGGCTGTTCCTTATGGAAGTGACAGCCTGCGTATATCCTGTTTCTATCCATCGGGTAATAGCCGGCTTATTTTTAATGATACTGTTCCGATGGACAACATGAAAATTTTATTGGAGACATTCGCCGGTGGGGATTGCCCTGATGTCCCTGTCATTGCATATTCCACAGGTATTCCGGTAGATGGCGGCACTTGGTTTTGCGGTTTACGTGAATCGGGTGTCGAACCGCGTAAATGGTTTGAAAAATATGGCATAGACGGTTATGTCTTTTATACTATAAGGCTTGAAGATGATAGCGCCGATGATAATTCGCCAATCTACATAAAAATCGCGAAGAATGGTTCTTATGCCATACATTAGCATTACTTAGGGGTTTTGCCCTGAAAGGGGCTGATTAAGTGGCTATTCAACCCACTCCGGGGTTGAATCAATGAGGGAGACGCTTGTGCCCCGGGCGCACCTCCGGCGCTGCCCGCGGAAATCTAGGACCCGTGCAAGGGGTAATATGTTAAATTTCGTGATTACATCATGTCTGTATTTTTAACATTTGATGGCGGCTCGTTGCCGGGCATGCGCTCGTCGGGACCGGTGGTCCGGCCCCTTGCCGCGCGGCGTTCCCCGACCGATGAGTATTTGGGGGCGCCCCGGAAGAGATCCAGGGCGACATAAGGGGTCTGCCGTTTTATGACGGCAAACATCCGGCAGATCATCTTGAACTTGACGGCGTTCATCACACACCCGTGGCTCTTGCCCTCGGCTCGCTTGCGCTCGTAGTATGCCTTCAGCTGCCTGTCGTGATGAATGGCGCTCCGCGCGCCCTCGGTGAGGGTCGCCTTTATCTCGCTGTGACCCGCCTTGGATACATGGTCACCTCCCCTGACCGAGGTTCCCGACTCCCTGCGGAGAGGGCTGACGCAGCTGAACTTGGCGTACTGGCGCGCCGTCTGGAAGCGCGTGAAATTGCCCGTGGCGACAATGGTGGTCACGGCGTTGACAAGACCGATGCCGGTGATGGAGGTCAGGAGCCGGTAGTTTTTCAACACCTGCGCCTCTGATTCAATGACCTTCAGGATGCTATCCTCGATTGCCTTGACCTGCGCCGTCAAGGCCTGCGCCGTCTTCCTGACGCGCCGGAGCGACCCTGCGTCGGTCAGCGTGCGCGCCATGGTCAGGAAGGAGGCGCGTGTCCTCACCGCCAGCTGCCTCTCGTTGCGCAGCTGACGCAGCCGCCCTATCACCGGCGACTCCGGTTGCGATGGCGACAGTTTCTCACGCATCGTGTAGACATAGTCGGCGATGAACTGGGCGTCTGACTTGTCTGTCTTGTTGCGGCCGCAGCCGCAGGCGTTCTTCACGTCAAGAGGGTGCAGCAGCACAAACGTGACCTTTTTCCTGGCGCACCATTCTGACAGTGCCACCGAGTAATATCCCGTGTGCTCCATGGCGATGACGGCATCGCTCATGACCACTCCCAGCCCACGCAACCATTTGCGCATCGCCTGGAATCCCTCCCTGGTGTTGTCTACCCTGACGTGTTGGAAACTGCGGTAGTCGACGCCTCGCACGTACAGCGCAAAATCCAGCGTGTCCTTCGATACGTCACACCCTACAAAATGTTGTAATGTCGATAAATCTTTCATACCTTTGCGGTGTTTAGTTTTGTTGAATGCATCCATAACTTTTAGTAGACATGAAGGTCTAGAAATCTAGCTTGATGTATTCAACTTTGAAAGCAGAGACGGACTCTAACCGCGGATGGCCCTTGAGGCTAGCTAACACATTGGTTCACCGTCTCTGTCTTTCTTATTAACAGTTCTCGTCTTAATTGTTAACGAAAAATTACCCCGCAAAGATAAAAGTTAACTTTATCTTGCCCATTCCGGGCAAAATCCTTAAGTTAGCGACATTGCAATGCCATTGACTTAACCTCTAACCTTTTAACCTATTAATCTTTAAGTGAGCTTGCGAAACTTAAATAAATAAAAAAAGGAGAGCAGGGATATCACATCCATTTCGCTCTCCTTCCCCTTATCAATAACAATTTATTTGGTCTTTCTCACAGGGTCGCAGGTAAGCCCCACACCCAGTTTCTTGAATATCTTGTGGTCGACCTCGCCAAGCATCACTGTCGAGTGAACCTGACATCCGTTCAGTTCGGGAAGCACCTCAAGCGCCCGGCGGCAATTTTCGTCATCCTTACTCAGCACTGAAAGCGCCACAAGCACCTCATCGGTGTGCAGACGCGGATTGCGGCTCCGCAGGTAACATGTCTTCGTGTGCTGTATCGGCTCAATCATCGACTGCGGTATGAGTTTTACCGAATGGTCGATGCCGGCGAGATGTTTCACAGCGTTAAGTATCAGCGCGGCACTCGGACCGAGCAATTCGCTCGTCTCGGCTGTTATGATTGTGCCGTCGGCAAGCTCGATAGCCGAACAGGGCACTCCGCTGCGCTCGGCGCGTTCTTTCGCGGCAACGGCAGGTCGACGGTAAGACGTGTCTATTTTCGCCTGCTTGAACAGCAGGGCAATCTTGTTGACCTCGTTGTCATTGCCATCGCCAAGCGCAAGATTGTTAAGCGCGGTGTAATAGCGGCGGATAATCTCGTTTTTGGATGCCTCACGACACACTTCGTCGTCATTGATGCAGAATCCCACCATGTTCACGCCCATGTCGGTAGGCGACTTGTAGGGATTCTCGCCGTATATCTCCTCAAAGAGAGAGTTAAGCACCGGAAATATCTCGATGTCGCGGTTATAGTTGATTGCGGTCTTGCCGTATGCCTCAAGATGAAAGGGGTCAATCATGTTGACATCGTTAAGGTCGGCGGTGGCTGCCTCATATGCGATGTTAACCGGATGTTTCAGAGGAAGGCTCCACACCGGGAATGTCTCAAATTTGGCATATCCCGCCTCGATACCACGCTTGTGCTCGTTATATAGCTGGCTCAGACACACAGCCATCTTGCCGCTGCCGGGACCGGGTGCAGTCACTATCACGAGCGGGCGAGTGGTCTCCACATAGTCGTTTTTGCCGAAGCCCTCATCGGAGGCAATCAGCTCCACATTGGTGGGATAGCCGTCGATAAGATAGTGATAATAGGCATTGATACCCATGCGTTCAAGGCGTTTGCGGAAAGCATCGGCACTGCTCTGTCCGTTATAGTGGGTTATAACGACCGAGCTTACCAGGAAGCCGCGATTCTGAAATTCCGTGCGCAGACGCAGCACATCCATGTCGTATGTGATGCCAAGGTCGGTGCGCACTTTGTTTTTCTCGATGTCAACGGCACTTATCACAATCACAATCTCGGCACGGTCGCTGAGTTTTGAAAGCATACGGAGCTTGCTGTCAGGCTGGAAGCCCGGCAATACACGGCTCGCATGATGATCGTCGAAGAGCTTGCCTCCAAGCTCAAGGTAAAGCTTGTTGCCGAACTGAGCTATACGCTCCTGGATATGTTCGGACTGAATTTTGAGATATTTCTCGTTGTCAAAACCGTATTTCATAACGGATTACAAAGTTAGAAATTTTCTCCCGAAAATACAAATCCACCGCCCGCTTCCGCATCAAAAACAGTCAGTTTTCAGTTGTTAGAGAGGGACTTTAACGACCGTAGGGTCATTAGAGACCTTAACGACCTTAAAGTCGACAACTCACCTTCGGAGCGTCAATATTTGGGGGTAGAGGTAGGTCATGAAGCCTTCAGTGTCGTCTATTTCGGTGCCGGTGGAGATGAGCCATGCAATAACCTTGTCGATGGATGACTTTATCTCGGCGTGTGCCACGTTGAATTTACGCGCTATGAGGCGCAGGTAGGGTCGGTTCTGTTTTAACAGGCAGCCTATGCGCCTGGTCTTTTCTTCGCGGGTCTCCGGGGCAGGCTTTGAGGCGGCGTTTCTGTTCCGGCGCTCGCGCTGACGTGCCGCCACGGCGGCGCGGCGGTCGACCGTACATTTGATTACCATGAATAGTGCCGCAGCCACCGGAGGAAGCTTCGACTCCTCGCCGGTCTGCTGATAGCGGATGATTGCCCCGGTAAGCTGTTGTTGCATTTTCTGTGGAAGCATGCCGATAGCCGCTTTCCATTCCTCGTCAAATTTAAATGTGCGTTTCATAGCATCGTTATTTCGTCGGTTAATGCTGCAAATATAAGCTGCGCGGAGCCTCCCGCAATGTACAAATGGGAAATTTTTTCGCGGGAAATCCCGCGAAAAAAGGTTATGAGGTTATGAGGGGAGAGACGAAGCCGGTACAAAATTTCCTACGGAAAAAGGTTTTAGTCATCGGATTGTATCGCGTAGCTGTAGGGGCTGCTGGAAGGCAGCCC
>ERZ780149.2692-NODE-2692-length-16054-cov-4.467092_pt1 | contig 16054 bp, 11 predicted proteins | sample MGYA00511367_ERZ780149 | MGnify/ENA primary metagenome ERZ780149 (study PRJEB29588, sample SAMEA2153852) | human gut metagenome | biome: human gut; feature: human-associated habitat; material: faeces | place: Denmark | collected 2008/2010 ... | reverse complement strand
AATTTTATTTAAAATTGATAAAAATTTCGACAACACTTTTTCATTGTATCTTGCCAATAAAAACATTTCAAGTGATGAACTTGAAAGATACATTTATTACATTGAAGAGTGTGGAAACATTTTGCCTATTCTTTCAGATTTTGCAAGCAAAAAAGATGCCTTTCATGCCATTATTTTTGAAAATGATTTTGGAAAAACTTCCTCGCAAATTGAAAAACCAACCGCAAAAGGCACAAAGAAGAATAAATACTACACAAACCTTGAAATCACCCAAGAATGGCAAAAATTTTGCAATGAAGAATTTTCAAATTTACTTGACCTTGAAAAGGAACTTAACCAAACCAACTTTAAAATTTTTCTTGCACAAAACTCACCTGCTTTAAAAATTAATGACGAACCATTAAAAATAAAGCAAAAGGAATTATCAAGCCAAATTAAACAAAGCGTTGAGTCTTACAAAGCACAACATAGCCAAATTTTTGGCGACCTTGAAAAATAGCCTTTCACCACATCAATCTACAATTCATAAAAAAATACCAATGATTATGGTATTTTTTCTTTCACTTGATGGATAACAACAATGAAATAATCACAAGACAATTCACCATTTTTATAAGTTTTAAAAAATAATTACTTCATAAAATTATAATTTATCTTGAAATTGTTTGCGCTTTGTGTAACTGTTTTTATTTATTTTTTCATCAAGTTTTTTTATTAATTCTTTTTCTTCTTTATCAATTGACTTTGGCATTTCAACAAGAATTTTTGCATACAAATCGCCATAACCATTTCGGTTTAGTTGTTTTGTGCCTTTACCTTTAAGCATTATCACTGTTCCGTTTTGGCAAAGTTCAGGAATGGTTAAAGTTAAATTTTCATTAATTCCTGGAATTGTTACTTTGCAGCCAAGCAAACTTTCAGTGAAACTGATTGGAACATCAACATAAACATCAAAGCCTTCCCTTTTTAACACTTTATGTGGGGCAACGGTTATCTCAATTTCCATGTTGCCTGCTGGTCCACCATTTTTTCCTGCCTCACCTTGACCCCTAAGCGTTATAACCTGACCATTATCTATTCCCGCTGGAACATTGATTTCAATGCTTCTGTTCTTTCTTACACTTCCAACACCCGAACAATTAGGGCATTTTGTTTTAATGATTTTTCCCGTGCCTTTGCAATTAGGGCAAGTTTGTTGGCTTACCATTTGCCCAAACATTGTGTTTTGAACATTCTGCACAACTCCGCTGCCATTACACCTTGAACATGTTGCAAAATCACCGTTTTTTGCACCACTGCCATTGCACGCATCACAAACTTCATTTCTGGTAACATTTATTGTTTTTTTGCAACCAAAGGCGGCTTCAACAAAAGTTAAATTCATTTTAACAACTATGTCTTCACCTTGTTGAACTTGTGATTTCCTGCCCCTTGAAAAGCCACCACCAAAGCCACCAAACATGTTGTTTATTATGTCTTCAAAGCCACTAAAACCACCAAAAGATGATGAAAAGCCCCCACCACCATTCCCGCCACCAAAGGTTGGGCCGTTGGCGTCGCCATAATTGTCATAATTGGCTCTTTTTTGTTTATCGCTTAAAACTTCATATGCTTCATTAATTTCCTTCAACTTTTCAGCAGCAGAAGGGTCACCCTGATTTAAGTCAGGGTGATATTTTTTTGCCAATTGCCTGTATGCTTTTTTTATTTCATCTTCTGTTGCGTTTTTGTTTACGCCCAATAAATCATAATAATTCGCTTTACTCATTTTTTATACCAAAATTATTTTGTTGTGTAATCTCCAAAATTGTTAGGGTCTGTGTTGCCGTTTGCTCCGTTATCAGCCCCGCCATTAGCCCCCGCATTAGGGTTCTGTTGTGCATAAAGTTTAGTGAAAATTTCGTTTGAAACTTTTGTTAAGTTTTCAAGTGCACCTTTTAATTTTTCAACATCATCACTGTTTTTGTAAACTTCTTTTGCGTTTTCCATTTCAGTGTTGAGTTTTGCTTTGTCTTCCTCGCTAACTTTATCTCCACTTTCACGAAGAACTTTTTCAATGCCTGCAATCATTTGGTCAAGACTGTTTTTAGCGTCAACAACTTCTTTTCTCTTTTTATCTTCCTCAGCATATTTTTCTGCGTCTTTAACAGCCTTGTCAATTTCTTCGTCACTAAGGTTGCTTGATGCTGTGATTGTTATATCTTGAGATTTGCCTGTTCCAAGGTCTTTTGCGCTAACATGAACAATTCCGTTTGCATCAATATCAAAGGTAACTTCAATTTGTGGAACCCCTCTTGGTGCAGGTGGAATGCCAGTAAGTTCAAATCTGCCTATTGTTTTGTTGTATGCCGCAAGTTCTCTTTCACCTTGCAAAACATGAATATCAACACCCGGTTGGTTATCCGCAGCGGTTGAGAACACCTGAGATTTTTTTGTTGGGATTGTTGTGTTTCTTTCAATAAGTTTTGTAAACACTCCGCCCATGGTTTCAATGCCAAGAGAAAGTGGGGTTACATCAAGAAGCAACACATCTTTAACTTCTCCGCCCAAAACTCCCGCTTGAATTGCAGCACCAATAGCAACGCATTCATCTGGGTTAATACCCTTAAATGGGTCTTTACCAATGAATTTTTTAACTTCTTCATAAACCATTGGAACCCTTGTTGAACCACCAACCATTATGATTTTTGCAACATCATTTTTAGTGAGTTTTGCGTCACTTAATGCTTTTTGTGTTAAGGTGATTGTTTGTTCAACCAAATCACTAATCATGCTTTCAAATTTAGCACGAGTAAGTTCAAATTCAAGATGTTTTGGCCCAGTGCTGTCAGCCGTAATAAATGGCAAACTGATTGTGGTTTTTGTTACGCCTGAAAGTTCAATTTTTGCCTTTTCGCTTGCTTCTTTAATTCTTTGCATTGCAACTTTATCACCTGAAAGGTCAATGCCCTCTTGTTTTTTGAACTCTTCAATCAAAAATTTACCAATTCTGTCATCAAAGTCGTCACCACCAAGGCGGTTGTTACCTGCTGTTGCAAGAACTTGGAAAACTCCGTCTGCAATGTCAAGAACTGAAATATCAAATGTTCCGCCACCAAGGTCATAAACCAAAATCTTTTGCCCCTCAGCGTCTTGAACTTTATCAAGCCCATAAGCAAGGGCAGCAGCCGTTGGCTCGTTAATTATTCTTAAAACTTCAAGCCCTGCAATTTTACCAGCATCTTTTGTTGCTTGCCTTTGAGCATCAGTGAAATATGCTGGAACAGTGATAACTGCTTGTGTTACCTTTTCACCTAAATAATTTTCTGCATCTGCCTTCAATTTTGAAAGAATCATTGCTGAGATTTCTTGTGGGGTGTAAGATTTGCCCATAATAGTTACCTTTCTGTCACTACCCATATCCCTTTTAATGCTTGAAACGGTGTTTTCTGCGTTGGCAACTGCTTGCCTTTTTGCGACCTGACCAACAAGCCTTTCACCATCTTTTGCAAAACCAACAACTGATGGGGTTGTTCTTGAACCCTCTGCGTTTGGAATAACTGTTGGCTCACCACCTTCCATAACTGCAACGCATGAGTTCGTTGTTCCTAAGTCAATACCTATAATTTTTGCCATAATTTTTATATCTCCTTTTATTTAATTACCTTATTCATAAATTTCAACAATGCTGTGCCTTACAACTTTTCCGTTTTCACCTTTAAGTTTGTAACCAGCCTTGAACACTCTTGCAACTTTGCCTGACTTTTCTTTGCTTGGCGCTTTAATTTTGCTGATGCATTCATGCAACTCTGGGTCAAAATTTTGGTCAAGAGAAACAATCTCTTCAACACCAAGGTTTGAAATAATTTCTTTTAAGTTGCTAAAAATCATTTCAAAACCTTTTTCAATTTTTTCATCATCAATTGCTTCCATTGCTTGGTTAAAGTTATCAAGCACTGGCAAAAGTTTCAACGCTGTGTCTTCATTTGCCTTTAAGGTATATTCATTTTGGGCGTTTTTATGCCTTTCTTTAAACCTTTCAAGGTCTTGCTTGTAAACCCTTGCAATATGCTCATTTTCATCTGCTCTTGCTTTTTCTTTGCCAATTTCTTTATCGGCTTTAATTAAAGCATCTTCAAGTTGCCTGAATGCTTTTTCATACATCTTAAAAGCATCTTCTTTATTGTGTTTTCCTTTTTTGTGTTCCCCCTCACCACACTTGCAATCGTCACCGCACTTGTGGTCGTGGTCGCAGTTGCAATCATCATCACAATCGCAATCATCATCGCAGTCACAATCATCGTCACAATCGCAGTGGTCGTGGTCGCAGTCACAGTCGTCACTGCATTTATGGTCGTGGTCGCAGTTGCAATCATCACCACAATCACACTTATCATTGCACTCACATTCATCATCATCGTGTTTGTTTTTGTGGCAGTGGTCGCCATGATGATGTTTTTTATGATGTTTTTTATCATTTACGCAGTTGCAGTTATCACTGCATTTTTTTTCAGGTGTGCAATCACAATCATTTGTGCAATCACATTCGTCATTGCAGTTACATTTTTTATCTTCCATAATTATTCTCCTTTATTATTCTCTTCAAGTTTTTTGCTTATGTCATCAGCAAAGCCCTTTAAAATTGAAATTACATTTTTGTAATCCATTCTCACAGGGCCAAGAACTCCAGCCTTGCCAACCGTTTTGCCGCCAACCTTATAACTTGCAGTTACAATGGCACAATCATCAACAAAGTCATCTTCGCCAAGTTCAACATTAATTTCAACATCATCACTGCCTTCATTTAAAATTGCCGAAATTTTATTAGGATTTTCAAAGGCACTGACAACTTTTTTAAGTTTATCAACGCTTGAAAACTCAGGATAATTGAAAATTTTGTCTTTGCCTTCAATTGCAAGTTTTGCACTTTGTTTTTCTTGTTCGCTAACCATTTCAACCAAAATTTCAAACATGACTTTATATTTTTCAATTTCTTGGGTAATTATAAAATCACTGTTTTCAAGTTGCCTTAGCGTTTTGCCCTTGAAAATATTAGTTAAAATTTTTGACGCTTGGTCAAGTTCCTCACTTGTGTTTTTAAGGTCAACCACATCTTTTATAATTCCCCTGTCTGTAATAATTGCGGCAAGAGCATGGTTACTATCAAGTTTAAGCAAACCAACCTGATTGATTTTTGCAAAATCGTAAACGCCAATATACATAATTGATGTGTAGTTAGTTGCCTCACTTATTGCCTTTGCGGTGCTTTTAAGTAAACTTGACATATTTTCAAGATTAGCATCAAACTCAACAGCAAGGTTTTTAAATTGCCTTTGTTTAATGGTTGGCAAAATTTGGTTAATGTAATATTTAATGCCCAAAAGTGTTGGAAGCCTTCCCGCTGATGTGTGTGGGTGATAAAGCAACCCCAGTTCTTCAAGTGTTGCAAGTTCATTTCTTATTGTTGCAGAACTTAAATTAGTTAAATAACCCTGTTGCAACTGCTTTGAACTTACAGGCTCTGCCGAAACCAAATTTTCATCAATAACAGCTGAAAGTATTTTCTTTTTCCTTTCACTTAAATCCATCAACCTTTAACCCCCTTTATATATTATGACAAATTTTGCAGTTTTTATAACCAATTGCTAGCACTCTTTGTTTTCAAGTGCTAAACATGACCATATTTTAGCACCGCAAAAAAACGATGTCAACTGTTTGTGACATCATTTTTAAAAATTTTTTTATTGAATAAAAACGGCAAATAAAGCCCTTAAACTAACTCTGAAATAATCTTATTAAGAACCAAAAAGCCTTTATCTGTTGCGCTAACAATTCCTGTTTTAGGGTCAAGAACTAAAAAGCCATTTTTAATTAGCAGTGCAAGTTTCTCTTTGTTTTTTGCAAGAAAATTTTCACCAAAGTCTTGCTGAAACTTTTTTGTGTCAAGCCCCTCTGCCCTTCTTAGTGAAAGCATTATTGTTTCTTCTTTTGCCTCTTGGCTGTTAATTGTTGAAACATCAACCGTTGGAATTTGGTTTTTAGCAGTAAGTGATGAAACATAAAAAACTAAATCACTTGTGTTACTAAACCTTTGGTTATTTAAAAATGAATGTGCGGCAAGCCCAAACCCTAAATATTCACTTCTGTTCCAATAAACCTGATTATGTTTTGATTTAAACCCTGGCTTTGCAAAGTTTGAAACTTCATACCTAATAAGCCCATTCTTTTTTAACACATCAACACAAATATTGTAAACCTTGGCAACACTTTCTTCACTTGGAAGTTGCACCTCTTTGTTTTTAACTTGGTTTGCAAGTTTTGTGCCATCTTCAACACTTAACATGTAAACAGAAATATGCGGAATGTTAAGTTTTGTTAACAGTTGCAAAGACTTCATAACATCTTCACTGCTCTGCCCTGGGTAACCAATAATTAAATCTGAACTAATGTTATTTAAACCTTGCTCTTTTAAAATTGTTATTGCCCTTAAAAAATCTTCAACAGTGTGCAATCTGCCCATGTTTTTAAGAACAGATTTTGTTGCACATTGCAAGCCAATGCTAACCCTGTTAATGCCCGCAAACATATATTCTTTAACCTTATCTTTTGTTAGTGTGTTTGGGTTAACTTCAATGGTTATTTCAGCATTGTTTTTAACAACAAAACTTTTATAAATTTGTTGCATAATTGATTTAACCATTCCGTCAGGAAGGCAAGAAGGTGTTCCGCCACCAATATAAATTGTTGCAACCTCATAACCGCCACCAAGTTCTTTTCCACGCAACATAATTTCTTTTTTCAAACTTTCAATATACTTTTGCTTAGAACTTTCATTTGCAACCATTGAAACAAAACTGCAATAATTACATTTGCTTACACAAAAAGGAATATGAATATACAAACTTAAACTTTTTCTCATAAGTCTTCACCTGATTTAAGTTTAACACTTAACCTTTGCTTTGTCAATGTAAGGGCGAATGTAATATAGACACCACACCCAAAGAAATTAAAATTTATTTTTTATTATATTATAGTTTTCTAATTAGACAGTTCTTTGTTTATATCGTTTATATCAATCTATATTAATCAATTTTAAGGATTGATAAGAAGGCTTCGCTTGGAAGTTCAACTGTGCCAAGCATTTTCATTTTCTTCTTTCCTTCTTTTTGTTTTTCAAGCAGTTTACGCTTTCTTGAAATGTCACCACCATAACATTTGGCGGTAACATCTTTTTTTAATGCTTTTACTGTTTCACGCGCAATTACTTTGTTGCCAATGCTTGCTTGAATTGGAATTTCAAACAACTGCCTAGGAACCACATCTTTAAGTTTTTCAGTTATTGCCCTTCCCCTTTCATAAGCCTTGCTTTTGTGAACTAAAATTGACAACGCATCACACACCTGACCATTTAACAATATGTCAAGTTTAACCATGTCACTTTGCCTGTATCCCGCCATCTCATAATCAAAACTTGCATAACCATGAGTGCTTGATTTAAGTTTGTCAAAAAAGTCATAAACAACTTCGCTTAGGGGCAAAATGTAAGTCATTTCTACTCTTGATTTGTCAATATATTGCATATCAATATATTCCCCACGCTTATTTGTTGCAAGGTCCATAATTGCTCCAACGAATGACGGCGGAGTGAAAATTGAAGCTTTAATTACAGGCTCTTCAATTTGAGCAATTTCTTGCATTGGCGGAAGGTTTGATGGGTTTGAAATTTCAAGTTCGTCTCCATTAGTTTTTGTTACTTTGTAACTAACACTTGGTGCAGTTGCAATAATTTCAATGTTAAACTCCCTTTCAATTCTTTCGGTTATAACCTCCATATGCAAAAGCCCCAAGAACCCACACCTGAAACCATAGCCAAGTGCTGAACTTGTTTCAGGAGAATATTCAAGCGAAGCGTCATTTAATTTCAACTTTGAAAGAGCGTCTTTAAGCATGTTATATTTATCTCCGTCAACAGGAAAAATTCCGCTAAAAACCACTGGCAGAACCTTTCTGTAACCTTTAAGTGCTGGGGTGTTTTTACCTTCTTTTATAATTGTGTCACCAACACGAATGTCTGACACAGTTTTAATGCTTGCTGAAATGTAACCAACCTCTCCTGCTTTAAGTTCTTTTTTTGCGGTTGGGTCTGGGGTGAAAATGCCAACTTCGGTAACAACAAATTCTTTACCCGTTTGACACATTTTTATTTTTGTTCCCTCGCTTACCGTGCCTTCCATTATTCTAACAATGCACACAGCCCCCTTGTAGTTATCATAAAAACTGTCAAAAATAAGGGCTTGTAAATCAGCATTTTCATCACCTTTTGGGGGTGGAACATCTTCAATTACCTTTGCAATAACCTTATCAATATTAATGCCTTCTTTGGCACTAATAAGAGGCGCATCTTGGCAACTTATGCCAACAATTTCTTCAACCTCTTTCTTAACCTCATCTGGCCTTGCACTTGGCAAATCAATTTTGTTTATAACAGGCAAAATTTCAAGATTGTTTTCCATTGCAAGATAAACATTTGCAATTGTTTGTGCTTCAACACCTTGGCTTGCATCAACAACCAAAATTGCCCCCTCACACGCAGCAAGTGAACGGCTAACTTCATAGGTAAAGTCAACATGCCCAGGGGTGTCAATTAAGTTTAGGGTATATTCATTGCCTTTATATGTGTATTTCATGGTAACAGGGGCAAGTTTAATTGTTATGCCTTTTTCACGCTCAAGGTCCATTCTGTCAAGCAGTTGGTCTTTCCTTTCACGCTCTGTAATAAGCCCAGTTTGCTCCATAATTCTGTCAGCAAGTGTGCTTTTCCCGTGGTCAATATGCGCAATAATTGAAAAGTTTCTAATGTTAGATAAATTGTGGTCGCTCATTTATTCTCCCCTGACACAAATATTTCATTAAGTTTACATAATTTTGTGCAAAATAGCAACTTTCTTTGCCTTTTTTATGGTTATTTGCCAGCAAATTAGCATAAATTTACAGTAAATGTAAAAAATTTCTTTAAAATACTAGAAAATTTGTAAAATATGTTGTATATTATTATAACAATATTTTACCATTTGGAGTATGTCTATGAACATTTTTGAGAGTTGGATAGTAACAAAACCAATTGCACACCGCGGGTTGCATGATGAACAATGCCCTGAAAACAGCCTTGCCGCTTTTGGTAAAGCAATTGAAAATAACTATGCAATTGAAATTGATTTAAGAAGCCTTGCTGACGGAACCATTGTTGTTTTTCATGATGAAACTCTTGGAAGAATGACTGGCAGAGATGGGTATCTTGCAAATTTAAAATTTGAAGATATCAGAGATTTAAAACTCGGAAAATCTAACGAACACATTCCAACTCTTGAACAGGTTTTGAAATTTGTTAATGGGAAAACTCCCCTTTTAATTGAAATTAAAAACATGGGAAAAGTTGGAGATTTTGAAAAGAACATTTTTAAACTTTTGCAAAATTACAAGGGCGAATTTGCAATTCAATCATTTAACCCTTACACCCTTCTTTGGTTTAAAATAAATGCCCCACAAATCAGGCGCGGGCAACTTGCAAGTTTCATGAAAAAAAGCAACCTTCCTTTCTTTAAAAAACGCAGTCTTAAAAGAATGTCACTCAACAAAAAAGTTAGTGAACCAAATTTCATAGCATACGATTGCAACAACCTTCCAAACAGGTTTGTTAAAAAATATAAAGATTTACCTTTGCTTGCTTGGTGTGTTAGAACTGACGAAGAATATAATCGTGTTAAAAAATATTGTGACAACATTATTTTTGAAAACATTAGACCAATAGTTTAAAAATACATAAATTTTAAATAAAAAAACTATATCGTTGGCGGATATAGTTTTTTTATTTCAAAATTCCATGTTTTGTATTAATTTAATGCAAACTTAGTGGTTTACAGATTATGGTTAAATAAACCCACCAAATTTGCCTTGTTATAAAATTGAAACTGAAAGGTTTATGTTTACTAAACTGTTTAACTCTTGCCCTTCCCCCTGTGCAATTGCAACTAGGCAAAAGTTTGCAGTTTGTTTTGCACTAATTTCGTTAAAAAACATGTCAATATGAGAATATTTCCCGCTGCCAGTGTTGCAGTTGATTTCATCAATAGTTTTATAAGTTTTATCACAATAATCATAAAACTTATAGACTATGTTTTGTGTAAGTTCTTGGTCGCCTGAAACTTCAACATTAAGTTTAAAGCGCACAGTTTTGTCATAATTATTAAAAATTGTAAAAGGAATTGCACAAACATACTTGCTTGCAACAGTGTTAGAAAATTCAACCCCATCGCTAACAGTTAAGCCCTTAAAAGTTATTAAATCGTCAGACCAATTTGTTGTTCTTGCTGGTGAAAAAACAACATTTTCAGCAAGTTTTAACCTTGTGTTAGTTACCTGGTAAATCGAACTGTCATTAATTACATTAAAATTAAATGCATATGCCTTAATGCTTTGAGGCTGTTGAAGTTGCGTTGCAGGCAAAATTAAAGTAAAAGTTATAACAAGGCTTGCCACCAAAATTGAAGCAGAAGCAATTAAAAAGCTGATAACCTTTTTTGTGCTCATTTCAATTTCTCCTTTAATTAAATTTAACACAAGTGGCAAGTAATTGTCAACTTAGTTTATTATTTTTTGCTTCGTCAATTTCTTTGTCCCATTTAAGAGTTTTAAACCTTTTTCTAAGTTTAATAATTTTGTTAATTTTTAGTGGGCGTTTTGCAAAAATTTGTGCACCGTTTATTGCAACTTTTTTATACATAACCTTCCACAAAATAAACGAATAAATTGCATTGGTTAAAATTGCAAGATAAACAAATAATATTGGTAAATTTGTAAGGTCAACTGCCCCGCTAGTGGCACTTAAAATTAAAACATTGCACCACAAACACAAGTTTATGCACGCTTGAAGAATGGTTAAAAACCAGCTTTCTTTAAAGCAAAGTGCATTTAAAGTTTTGCTTACTATTGAAATTGCAAGAGTTATTGCACTTAAAACTAAAGCCGTTGTGTTAAATGCCCCCAGCACAAAATAACTTGTCACACCAATTACCACAAAACTTCCGCCTGAAATTATCCAACCCTTAACTGACAATTTTTTAATTGTTAACTCTTTGCTTGTTGAACCTTGTTTCATGTTTTTTGACCAACTAACAATTGCAAAAATCGCAAGTGCAAGGTTAATTACAACAGACTTAAACACCTCGCCATAAAGCCCATTTGTAAACGAAATGTAACCATAAAGCAAGCACTCAATAATCTGCACCCCCTGCCCCCAAATGTTGGCTCTGCCAATAAGGTCAATAGCAATCATGCACACAAAAAGTTCAATAACATTAAGCCATGAGCCATCAATTGTAAAAAGGCAAACTATTCCCGCAATAATGAAAACAAAATACCACCAAAATTTGAATTTTGATTCGTTATATGCTTGTCTTACAAGGTTTGCCCTTGCTGCACTTATTCCATAAATTTGGTAAAGACTTCTTTGTGAATATGCACCCTTTGTTGCGCTGACTTCACCAAAAATTAAATTTTTGCTATATCTGTTGTTATCTTGATTGTGCTTCATAATACCTTTCATTACCTAATTATAGGTGTTAATTCTTGTGTGTAATAAATGTTTAATTTATGCAATGCCCTTGTGCAGGCAACATAAAAAAGTTGTTTAAATTCAAGCGGATAATCTGCCTTGTTTGCACCATAAATTAAGGCAACATCAAATTCAAGCCCCTTTGCTAGATATGATGGAATTATTATAATTCTGTCAGCATTAAAAGTGCGGTCAAGTTTTCCAACCACTTTAAACTTGTTTGCAAGGTTTAGGCTATCAACCGCAGCCTTTAATGCTCTTGCTTGCTCTTCAGTTTTGGTTACAATTGCAACCGAATTATTTTTAGTTTTAAGTTTAACGGCATCAGCAATTATGCTTGATTTTGAAACATTAGGGTTGTCTTTTATAATTTCAACCTCATCTCCATTTCTTTCAACTTGGTTATAAAGCGCTGTTTCGCCTATCATTTTTTTGCAGAAAGCATTAATTTGAGTTGTGCTTCTGTAAGTTTTGTTTAAATACTCAGTTGAACATTTGCTGTCAATTCTGTCTTCTTTTAAAATGTTTGTTATTGTTTCAAAGTTTTTGTAACTTGAAAATGGAAGAATGCATTGGTTAATGTCTCCAAGCACTGTAATTTTTGCATCACGAAACACAGAAGATAAAATTCTGTATTGCATTGCACTATAATCTTGCCCTTCGTCAATTACCACTTGCTTTATGTTTCTTTGCGGTTTAAAGCCAACAACCCTGTCTTTAGCATACATATACCCCGAAACATCTTCAAATGGCAAAATTCCTTTTTGCAAATTTGCCTTGGTGTAATCAAAGATGTCTGAAAGTTCTTTAATTGTAAACCTTTGGTTTTTATTCACACCCGTTTGGTTGTAAATGTTTTCAACAAGGTTAACAAAGTCTTCTTTGTTTGAATAAAGTTCAAGGTAAAGGTCTTTGGTTTTAAGTTTGTTCAAATTGGTTGTAAGTGTTTTTTTAACTTTTGCTCTAACTGGGCTTTTCCTTCCAAATTTAATGTCTAAATGCAAAAGAATTTTATCAATAATTTGTTCACCTTGTTCTTTAAAAGTTTGGCCCGAAATTTCAATATTATCTGCAAACTTTTCAAGAAAAGATTTTTCAATAATAACCTTGCCATCAACCACAACATCTTCAACTGCCAAAACTTTATATTTTTTGGCTTTTAGGTAAGTTTCAATAATGTTGAAATAAATGTTTGATTGCTTCAATTTTATTGAGTTATACAAAACTGGTTTATGTTTAAGTTCGGGTGAAACTGAATAAACGCACTCATAAACATCATTCAAACTTCCTTTAATTTTAAACTCAGTTAAAAACGCAGAAATAAAATCTGAAAAAGTGGTTTGGTAAACATTGTCTTCCCCAATTTCAGGCAAAACATTTGAAATGTAGTTAGAAAAAATATCATTAGGGCTTAAAATTAAAACATTGCTGTTTTTAAGGCTTTCTTTATAAGCATAAAGCAAAAACGCAACCCTGTGCAAAGCAACGCTTGTTTTGCCGCTGCCCGCAGGCCCTGAAACAACTAAAACATCACTATCAAGTTTTCTTATAATTTTGTTTTGTTCTTTTTGAATGGTTGTAACAATATTTCGCATTTTGTCACTTGCGTGACCTTTAAGCATGTCTTGCAAAATGTTATCAATAACCTGAACTGATGTGTCAAAAATCTGTTCAATCTTATCGCCTGAAATTTTGTATTGCCTTTTTAAAACAATTTTGCCATAAACTTTGCCGTTAGGCGTTTGGTAAAAAGCCTCTCCCATTTCAAAATCATAAAACATTGAAGAAATTGGAGCACGCCAATCATAAACATAAAAGTAATTTGAATCATCAAGAGTTGCAATTCCAATGTAAATTGGCATTGTTTCTTCGCCATCAAAAAAGTCAATTCTTGCAAAATATGCATTTTTAAGCATTTTGTTGTAAGAAACTAGCCTGTTTTTTGCGTTAACACTTGTTGCCTCTTTGCGGTTAATATCAAGTTTAACTTCTGCCCATTCATAATCTTCAAGGCTGTTATCCCAAGCATATTTAAGGTTTTTGCTGATTTCCTTTTCTGTTTCAGAAAGCAAATTTTCATTGCCCTCAATCTTTTTTTGAAGAATATATAAAACAGTTTTTAAATAGTCTTTTTCTTGTTTTAATTCCTTTTCGCTTATCATTAGGCACCTCACTAAAATTTTTAGATGCAATATTATTCACAAAACAATATATCACATTAAAAATTTTAGGCAAACTAAAAATTGAACTTATTTTTTATTTTTTTCAGGTGCTTTTTTAGGTGGTGCCACCTTTATTGATTTTTCTGCCCCATTTTGTGAAGGCGTGTAATAAACATGGTCACTTATTGGGTCAGGAAGATATTGTTGTTCAACAAAACCGCCATAATCATGTGGGTATTTATATTTTTCTCTTTTTTCATTTAAATAGTTATAATTTTTCAAATGTGCTGGCACTGGGTCAAGATAAGTTGTTTCAACATCATCTTGGGCTTTGTGCATGGCAATTAAAACACTGTTAGATTTTGGGCAAACCGACACATAAATTATTGCATGGCTTAAACTTAAAAGCCCTTCAGGCAAACCAATTTGCTGGTAAGCAGTCATTGCTGAGGTTACCACCTGCAACGCTTGAGAATTAGCAAGCCCAACATCTTCTGAGGCATGAGCAATAAGCCTTCTAAAAATCACAAGTGGGTCACAGCCTGACTTTATTAGCCTGTGTGCCCAATAAAGGGCGGCATCAGGCGCACTTCCCCTTAAACTTTTGCAAAATGCCGAAAGCATGTCAAAATAAAGGTCATTGTCAAGGCTTAAAACTCTTCCAGGCATGCACTGCTTTGCGACCTCTAAATTAATATCTATTTGCCCATTTTCAAACGGAGTGCTTAAAACTGCCAGTTCAACCGCCCCAAGAGCAACTCTAACATCTCCTGAACTTGCATCTGCAAAATAATTAAGTGCATCGTGGCTTAGGCTAACTTTAAGGTTACCAAACCCACGCTCTTTGTCAGTTAACGCTCTTAAAATTGCTGTTATAACATTTTCTTTTGAAAGAGGCTTAAATTCAAAAATTCTGCATCTTGAAACAATAGCGCGTGTCATGCTTATAAACGGGTTTTCAGTTGTTGAGCCAATAAAAATAATATACCCCTTTTCAATGGCTTCAAGCACAGCATCACTTTGGCTTTTATTCCACCTGTGACATTCATCAAGTAAAAAATATGTTTTTTTGCCAAACATTTCAAGATGATACTTTGCTTCATCTATTGCCTTTTTGGCTTCGCTTACCCCACTTGAAACAGCATTTAGCACAACAAATCTGCTGTTAGTTGTTTTTGCAATAATACCTGCAAGTGTGGTTTTGCCTGTTCCTGGGGGGCCATAAAAAATGCAACTGCCCATTTTGTCAGCCATAATAATTCGCCTTAACACACAGTTTTTTCCAACAATATGTTCTTGCCCCAAAAACTCATCAAGGTTTCGGGGCCTCATTCTTTCAGCAAGTGGCACAGCAGATTTTGAAACATATTCACCACTGCCACCATTTAAACTTTCATCTTCACCATTAAAATTTTCATTTAACAAACTCATAATTTTTTCCTCAAGTTTACAACTACACCTTTTAACTATTCAATGTAAAATCAATTTTTGCTATTCAATATAAAACCAATACATTTTTAAATAATACTCGCCTTGTTTATTAATGCACTCACTTCCCGCACAATCACCTACACATTCACAATTTAATAATAGCAATTTGCAATATTGTGAGTTCTTAATAACGCAGGATATTATTAATGCAAATTCTTATCATTATTCATATTATATCAAACTTTAAATCAAACTTAAAGAGGTTTTAACTCATTACATCAATTTTATTGATTATATTATACGCAATTTTATTATCTGATTATTTAAATTTTAGTCAACACAAAAATCACAACAAGCAACCAATCACCCTAACACAATGCCATAAGTTAGCCGCACATAAATCATAACACACATAATTTAACTGACTTGTTATAGCAAGTTTTTGCTTACCAAAAATTTCAGCCATGCAATAATAATTTCAGTTCGCTCTTTAATGTCTTCAAAATATAAAATAACATTTCTTGCTGAATTAATAACCTTTTCATTTGAAAGATTTTTTGCCAAAACATTAAAATTGGGGTTAAAAATAACAGCACCATAAATCATTAAAAGGTTTGATTTTTCATTCAATGTTCTTTTAGTTAATGCACCTTTCTTTATTTTTTTATCAAACCCAACTGCTTCATTAATTAGGCAACATAGCCAAACAACTAAAGCCAAAGCAAACAATTTAAAAAACGCATTTTCTTCCTTTTTATATATTTTTATGCCACTTTTTACATTATTAAACCACAAAATTGCGTTAAAATTATTTGAATATAAAACTTTATAGGCAAGTGAATTTGCAATGGTTTGAATAAAACATTCACCA
>ERZ780149.2681-NODE-2681-length-16084-cov-2.674153_pt1 | contig 16084 bp, 10 predicted proteins | sample MGYA00511367_ERZ780149 | MGnify/ENA primary metagenome ERZ780149 (study PRJEB29588, sample SAMEA2153852) | human gut metagenome | biome: human gut; feature: human-associated habitat; material: faeces | place: Denmark | collected 2008/2010 ... | reverse complement strand
AGGCGCATCGTGTATTACGACACACCTTCGTTTATCATAAGTTGCTTGTAATAGAAGCGTTATCGTCTTTTCATTGTACGGAGGGTGTCTTTTGTTTCCTTATTTATGCGGAGAGATTCGATTGTTTTCTGTATTGCCTTGTTGTAAGTCCAATCGTCCAGTTTGCTTTGTTGCAGGTATTTCATTGTCTTTTGCGGAAATTTAATAAAGCAGATAGAGATCATCCATGCCATAGCCATGCGTGCGTAATAGGCTTCATGCTTAAATAGATCGGCATATGCTAATAATGAATCAATATGCTCTTCGTTTATATAATGGAATAACATTACAATACCGAAACGTATTTCAAATTCCTTTTGTGATTTCAGATAAGGCTGGATAAATTGCCATACGGTTTCTTTTCCTTTTCGTACGGCTGTTTTAAGTTCACTGCTAAAAATATCGCATACTGCCCAATTGTTGATTCGAGGAATAAACAGGCTTATATAGTTAATCTGTTCGTCAAGGTTCATTTTGGCTAAGCCAATAATCATTCCCTGAAGCATTGTTTCTTCATAATAATTGGTATTGGTTGTTTCGACAAATGGACGCCAATCATCTTTCTTGATTATATCTTTTGCCATTGTCCGCAGTTGAGGTATACGCACACCAAGAATATTGTCGGTTCCAGGGAGTAGGTAAGAGTGGAATTTTCGATATTTCGGATCTGCTAGTGCTTTTAGTTCTTTTCGAATGTTTTCAGCTGTAGTTGTTTTCATATAGTTTGTTTTTTACAAAAATAAGAAAAAAGAGTGTGTTTTGATTATATGTCTACTCTCTTTCTTATTTCTTTTGTCAATAATGTAGTCACTCTATTCCTTTTTTATAGATTCACAGGGTGTTATTTTGAAATACTCTTTATATCTGTTACGAAAGTTTTTTAAGTTTCTAAGTCCGATCATCTCCGGCACTACATTTACAGGACATTTTCCGCTTTCTAACAGTTCGCGGGCTTTTTCCATGCGGATACGGTAGATAAAGAATTTGGGAGCTTCTCCTGTCAGTAATTTCCATTTATTGTAGAAAGCGGTTCTACTCATACATAATTGTGAAGCTATGTCGTCAATAGTCAGGTCCTCTCTGTCTATATTCTCTAAAATGAATTCTTTCACTTTGTTAATAAATGTGCAATTGGCGTTATCTAAGTTTTTTGTTGTCTGTATCCTTATAAATTGTTCACCGAATATTTGTTGTAAAAATGCTTTTCTAAGGAAACGACTATTTCTGATAAGAACAGTTATTTCTATTTTTAAATCTTCTATATGGAAAGGAATATACAGAAATGTATCAGCCAGAGATGTCTCTCTTTTGTGACGTCGGTCTATATCAATGTGGGAGCCGTAAAGGATAATAGGAATAATGGAAGTATCTCCGGATGTTTTCAATCTTGACGATAGTTCATTTCCACTCATCCCGTGCAGTACGGTATCGCTAATGATTAAATCCGGATGTTCCTCCTTTATACTTTCCAGTACTTCTGAACCATTTTCGAAACTCTTTATAATGTAGTCTTTTGATAAATGCGCTTCCAGATAAAACCTGAAATTTTCATTACTGTCAGCAATGATAATAGTAGGCTTGGTTGAGCCTCTTTGGGGAGGAATCTTGTGGAATAAATTATCTATTTTTTTCTCTTCTTGATTTTCATTGATATGTATTCTAGGGCGTTCGGGTACATTTTTGTATGAATGCTTTAGTGGGAAATTCAATGAAACATTGTGGTTTAAATGATTGATAAGAATCTTCCCGTTGCATAATTCTGTCAGTTTTTTGCAAAATATACTTTTTGCAAAATCATATTCAAGTTCTTCCTTCCGTTTGAGCAACGGATGTCTTTTGCATTTATAGCATTGTATCAGTTTTCTATTTTCGAAGTTGTTTATGCTGATTTTCCAGTGTTCTGTACTTAGAGAGATTGAGAGTATAATTGTTTTTTTCGGTTCGGTATAGTCGATAGCGTTCTTAATAAATTTGTCGATGACTGGAGATATTTTACTTTGGTCGATCCATGCACTGGCATAATGAAATTCAGTTTTAACTTTTAATTTTACCTGCTTATTTGCGGCATGATCTTTTAGTGAATTGACTCTGTCTTTAAGAAAATATCCTAGTTCATACTCTGCAATATCTATGCTTTGGGGATGAATAAACAATTGTTTTAGGTTCATTAATCTGTATAGATGCTCATTGAGACAATCTATACTGCGTAATAGTTCCTGTCTGATTTCTTCAGGGTAATGCTTGTTGCATATCATTTGCAAAGAGATATGAATCTGAGTAATAGGAATACGTATGCTTTGAAAAGAATCTATAAAATACAGATTCTCTTCCTTCAAAAGATTTGTTTCTTTTTGCATGGTGATAAAATAGGATAAGGACCAGTATAATGAGACTCCTCCTGCTGTTAATAGAAGAATGGAGTTTAATAGATTGGGGATAGCTATTACTATAATGATAGAAGTGAGGAGTGACGTTGTTATTAAGTATTTCATATCAATTCGTTTTTTAGAAACGCCACTTAGTGGGAATTGACCCACTCCTTTTGTTTGAGAAAAAAGAGGAAGCTCACTGTAACTATGATCTCATAGTTGTACATTGATAAACTCGAGTAGAATAATGTTTGAGATTATTTACTTTTTGAAGGTCAATATCTGGAAAACGAGGTCTATATGTAGAGTCTAAATCCTAACATTTTGAATCATTTTTCAAGGAATGGTGAATTTCCTCCAAGTAACAATAATAGATCTATTTCTTGTTTATTGAATGTTTTATATATTGTATGAAAATACAGGTGGGGGAGAGCGTGTGGCATATTCGGTACTATCGATAAATATCTCGATGAGTACCATTTTATATTTTCTCATATATAGTTAGAAAGGAAGTACGATTTATTCCTGCGAAGTAAAAATAATGATAAGTTGTAACAAGTGGATGATGTTGTGAATGTTCTATGATGGTTTGTTGTTGTTTGGTGTGCTTATAGCGATAAATGGTGAAGTATAATTACGATTTGTTAGGATTGCGCTGCTGTGAGTTAACAAAAGACTGAAAGCAGTGTACCGTTTTTTTTATTTGATATTTCTATTTCTGATTGAAGAATTATCAATATCGGATTGTAATATCTTCAATGGGGATAAAAAAAGAGTTGCATGATTTTCTTATGCGACTCTAGATTATATGCATTATTGTGTAATATCTGGTTATTTATAACTTTTGAATTTCTTCCGATGAAAGTCCGGTAGCCTTTTGGATAGCTGTTATGTCTACTCCCTGTGATTTCAGATTGCTGGCAATTTCGAGCCGTTCTTCCATACGTCCTTCCATACGCCCCTCCATGCGCCCTTCCATGCGTCCTTCCAGTTTTGCTCCATCTAATACATCATTTTGTATCATGATGGCACTGAGGTGCTCGTCGTAGGCATGCTGTTCTTCTTTAGACATATTGTAATAAATAAGTTTCCTGCGTGCTTCTTCCAAACCGGGAGCTTTTGTGTCGGGGCGAATACAACCGGTTTTCAGGTACTCAATCCATTCTTCCAATGGGGTGACAGCCACTTTATCGAATTCATTCACACGAATTAGAAAATATTCCGGAAAGATTTCTGCTGGAATCTTATGGACGATAGCATCTTTTTCTTTGGTAGTCACTTCCAGCCTATCTCCTGTGTGCACTCCGATGAAGTTGTTTTGTCCATGATACAAATAATCTTCTCCCTTGCCGATGTCAAAGTACAGAATACTGATGGAGTATATTTTTTTCACTGCGTAGTAGCGTTCACCTAAAGAGATATGTTCTGTGATCGCTTTTGCCACTCCATACAAGATACGTTCCAGATAATAGAGCTCCCGTGTGTTTTGGATCTCTACAATGATAATTTCATCCTTACTGTTTTTGGCTTTAATGTCTACCCGGTTGAATTTATCATCGATTGTTTGTTGGTTGCTTTCACTTTCCAATATCTCTATGATTTTCACGTTTTCTCCTAAGAGGACGGTCAGAAAACCCTCCAGTACGCCAAAATTAGCTTTCTGACGGAGAAGTCTCTTTACAGCCCAGTCAAAGCGTATATATTTGTCTTGTTGTTCCATATCATTTTATTTAGACTATTGCAAAGCTACGATTTTTTTTAGATAATGGCTACTCTTTGACTTTATATTTGAAAATTAAAAAAAAGGTTGACCCCGATCTGCATCATACAATCAGCCATTCTCTCAAATTATGTTTTTCGGCATCGAAAGCGACTCCGACTTTCACCAGCTGTCTGCTGTCAACGGTATAAGGCAGGAGATAGTCCTTGTCGTCGATCTGCTTCAAAGCCTTTGGCGGTGCACACTTCGGCTTGTGTGAATTGTCCCATCAGTTTGAAGACCAGATAGAATACCACTGGGTAGTGACGTTCCGTTTTTAGGATGTACAAGTGTAACTCTATTGTTGTTTTATTATCTGATAAGTTGTGCTATAAAAAGTGCAGTTTTTATCTGATAAAAAGTGAAAAGACTATAGATGATTTTTGTAAACTTATAGAAAATAGAGGGTTTCTTATGGCTTAAGATGTTGATTATTAACACTGCCACATTTTTGTTTTTCCGTATAATATTTAAGATAAGAACAAAAATGTGGCAGTGTTTAAAGGTAAAAAAAATCTTCAGTTGCTACTATTATTTATTTTTCTGTGTCACTTCGATGCCTGCAGGCCATAGTACTGCTTTGTTGTAGGCTTTCGCATCGTTTCCGTGACCGGAGTAATCTTTGGCAATGTCGCCTTCGCCTTCGTTAAACTTCCAGTAGGCGCAGAGCCCCGGGGTGTTCTCGGGATCTTCTATGTTATACATATTCTTGTAGATTTCCTGTTGTGTGCGAGCTGTGTTCCATATGCGTACTTCGCAGATTTCACCATCGAGCTGGCGGCTCATGTCGTCGGACTCGCCGTAGGAGTGACCTATTTTGAACATGAACTGTTTGCCGCGTTCCTGCAGGCCGAGGTCGATGGCTTTGCCTGTTCCGTAGTCTTCGGCACGGCTCTGTTCACGTCCGTCGAGGTAGATCGAGGCGGTGCGCGCTTCTGTGTCATAGACTACAGCTACGTGATACCATTCATTGGGGAGCAGCAGTTTGCTGTTGTCAGCGTTGGGTATTTTGTTTTCATTGGCGGCGAATTGCAGTTGTTGCAAGGGGAATCCGGCATCACCGAGGCGCAGCAGGCAGTATTGCTCGATACCCATGATAGTACAGATGTTTTTCGTTTCGGCACCGTATTTGAAGTCGTCCACACGAATGATGGCTTCGTAAGTGAGTTGTTTCAGACCGTTCACAATTCCGGCGGTGGGGCTGTTTTTGTCGAATCCGGGCACTTCGAAGTAGTTATCCTTCAGGCTGACGGCGGTGGTGATAGCGCTGGAACGTCGGATGATGTAGCAGATGGTTTTCGAGCCGTCGAGGATACCGATTCCTCCTGTCGCCTGACTGATGGTGACGGGTAGCAGGTAGCCGGCATCGATGGTGAGTTCGGTGAGATCATTGAAGTCGATGTTGACGGGTGCAGAGATGGTTTTACCTTGCGGGATGACGGCTTGCTCGGTGGAGAGAGAGTAGTATTTGGAGTCGAGCAGGGTGTAGTCTGTTTCCAAGCGGGCGTTGTAGGTGCCCACCAGGGTAGGGTCAACTTTGATGCTGACATTGACGTCGCTACCCATTGGCTGTGAGAGTTGGGCGGCGATTGTTTGCTGACCGGTTTCGATGAGACGGTTGAAGGTGAAGTTTGTCACGTCCTTCTGTTGGGCGGCGTCGAGGTAGACGACGTTGTCGAAAGGAGTGGCGTTGCTGTAGTCTTTGTTGTCGCAGGCGGCTATTGATAGTAGCATGGCTGCGGCAAGGCTTACTATGGAGGCGTTGGTTAGGATGCCTCGGTGGGATTTTATTGTTTTCATGGCAATTGAAATTTTGTTTTTTAGTATTTACCAATCTTTTCTAAAAGGGTTCATGTCAGGACCATTATCTGCTATCGCATACAGTTTACCTAGTGTATAGCGTATGGCTCCGGGCTTTTGAGTGTCGCTATCGAAATTCCATGTATAGCCGTCATCCATAAAATACGGAACACTATATCCGCTTATCATGTTTTTAGTCGCGAGTTCATAACCAGCATACTCTTGACCAATCAGGTCATTTCCATAAACTAGAATATTACTCTTTTTATTTCCCGTAGTTTTCCATTTGGCTATAATCTCTGAAGAAGGATCTCTAATTTCTCTATCATTGTCATTATAGCAAGGAACATTTACACTTCCGTAACATGATTCGTCCAATCCGGCAATGGGCTTACGTACATATTTGCTATAAGTTTGGGTGCTACCTTCGGCATTTGGATTGATGACTTGCAGGATTTCCGTTGGTGAAACGTATCCGTGCCATGCGTAGTCAATGTAACTGCCTACTTTGATGCCTCCGCATTTGTCAGCGTCGTAGAAATATTCCGTTGCGTTTCCTTTATCTACCAGCGTTAATAGCTTGTCGGGTAGGGCTTCTCTCAATTTCTTGATTAGCATGGGGTATGAAGTGGTATTCATTTCCGGCATTCCGGCTTTGTCATATTTGCTGTCTTCGTCCCATAGGTTTATGCCATCAAGATTGTAACGCTCTACCACCGCTTTTACTTGGCGGACGAAGTCGGTTATTTGCGTAGCGTTCATGTTGCAGAAGCCAATGCCTTGATCGCCATTTTCAATGCAAATGCATATTTTACGATCGTGTACTTGAATCGGACGGAGATATTTATTGCTATGTTCTAATACATAGCTTAAGTCGGTTCCTAGAGCAAACATGACACGCTGGCTGGAAGCGTCATAGTTTATTGTTGCTCTTTTCAGATTTATAATATTCCCCATGCTATACAACTTTCTGGGTTGAGGTCTGGGGGGCATAGCCGTGATGCCAAATGCGTTGGCGATGTATGGTTGGTAGGTTTCCGTATTCACATAAAATACAGAAGTCAGGTTGGGCAATAACTCCGGTATATCTTCTGGTTCTCCTTCATTAGGCTCGATGGTTGTCGCTTTCTTCTCAATGTATATTCTATAATATAGCGCTTGTTTTTCTGCTTGCGCTTTTACGTCTACAGCGGCTTTTTCTACGGTGAGTGCTAATAGGTAAAGCGTTCCGACTTCCAATCCTTCGGTAGAAATTGTTGCTTTAATAGGAGCGGATGTTTGCTTTCCGGCGGCTATGGTGAGTGTGCCGCTACTTTCAAAGCGCACGTTAGCGGTGGGGAGCGTTTTCAATTCGAGGTTGTTTCTCTCGTTGTAAGCGTCTGCTAGTGTTTCGTTGGCAGTCGCCTTTAGGGTGACGGCATTTGTAGCGGGCTTAGTCAACGTGTAGTTGATATATTCGGTGCTTTCTGCATCTTCTTCGTACAAGTCGATATCTATTAGATTCGACAAGGTTCTTTCACTGCGTAATATTCCTCCTATATTGCTCATGGGCGTTTCGTCCGGCAGCGTACCTCCGGCTTGTGTAATATCGTCTGCGGTACATCCCGTCATTGCTACCAGTAACATGAGGAGGGCGAAGTATTTGAATGAGTTATTCATAAGATTGATTTTATAGTATTTATACATTTTACTTACGTCTTACATAGACGGATTCATCGTCTGTATAGCCGTCCGGCAAGTATTGTAATTCTTCTCAGGTTGATAGTAATCTTCTCCTATGGAGTATATCGCCATTCCCCCCAAAGGTCCCAGACCAACTACACGATTAGGCATTTCGAGTACGGCGTTATACCATTTTCCGTTTTCGTCTGCTAACTTACCGTTCATCTTGGTGGCGAGTATCAGTTGCGCTTTCGATAGCGTTACATGCATTTCCAGCGTATTTGCTACAAGCAGTTTCAATGCCACGGCTCTCTCTATGTCAATGGTATTGAGCACTATGTAATCCAGTTTTTCCATGTCGGAGTCATCCACAAAGGTGGGGTCTCCTTCAAATACGAGCGCTTTACCGGTGGCGGATAGTTTGGAAACAATCAGTCGTGCAGACGCCTTGCGTGCTGCCTGTTCGGCATCCGTGCCACCGTAGAGGGGTAATCCGCTGAAGGCGAAACCATCCATGCTCAGTTCTGTGGCGGTGACTATTGCTTTGTCCAACCATGCACCCAAAGCAGCGTCGTCAGGGAGTTCCGCCATCTTCTTGGCGTAATCTACGTGATAGAGTACGCGGATGCTTTTTTCTTGTAGTCCGGGGATGTCCCCACGGTCGGTGGCGGTGATATTCTCGGAATTTGCCAATGTGACAAAGTCCAACGAATCGGGCAGAGAGCGAAGGTAGTTGCCTTCATTCTTTGAAGGTTCAACGCCGTTGTTGAAACTGGCGTAGGTAATGTAGTGCGGACGTTCGAGCTTGTAGACGCGCAGCGATTCTATGTAGCGTGCCCAAAGTTCGGGATTCTGTTCGCTTGGGTCTTTAATCGCGTAATCCACCTCTTCCGGATCTGTCCAGTCTTCACAAGACGCCAACAGGGATCCTCCGGCTATTGCGGCTGTCAGGAGACAGGCTATCAAATTGGATTTTAAATATCGGTGTTTCATATCTTTTTGTTTTTCAAGGTTTTACTTTTATTGATTATTCGGCTTGCAATCCCACCAGAGACGAATGTTTATTTTGTCTCCTCCCAACATCTGCACGGCTTCTTCCACGTGTCCTCCGTTGAGGCTGTATTCGCTGGCAGGATATTGTAGACGGCGTATTCCGATGTCAGTCAGTTCGGTAAATTCGCTCTTGTTCTGAACAATAGGCAGCATTTTGGGATAACCCGTGCGGCGGTGTTCGCTCCATGCCTCGATGCCCAGCGGGAAGATGGCAATCCACTTCTGTGTGATGATGCGCTCTAAGTTCTCTTCGAAATGATCGGCCTGTGTGTCTGTATTCCATGCAATGGTAATGGTGGACGGTGCACTGGTGTTGAATAGGCCTAGCGGGTCGACATAGGCTGTGGGGACAGATTTGGCGTCGGAAGCGTAAGCCTCGGCTCCCGACACTCCGTGTTGCGTGAATGAGAGGGCGATGCCTTGCTCATATAAATCTTTGGGTTTTCCGCCCATTACCCATCCTCTCAGTGCGCCTTCGGAACGGAGAAATGCCACTTCAGTAGCCGTCATCCAGATGTAAGGATCAGTGTTGCTCATGTGGCGGTTGGAGTAGGCAATGATGATTTCGTCCTTAGTCACGCCTGTGGGCTGGGTACCAATTCGCATACCGTAGTAATCTTCTATGGGCTTGTTGTCTTTGTCTTTGCCTTTTCCCAAGGTGAAGTATTTCTCGCGGCGAGGATCCTGATAACCATTCATATAGCATAGGATGTCGGCACCCACCCGGTAGTCATTCCAACCGTTGAAACAGAGGGCGGAGCGGTTATCGGCCACGTGGAATAGGGCGTTGTCGGCATTGTCCGTGATTACGCCGGCCGCTACTGCCGCTTCGGCAATCCGACGGGCTTCGTCTTTCATCTCCGGCACGTAGGAAAGACGTATAGCCATGCGTAGTTGCAGCGAATGAAGGTATTTGCGCCATTTTTCCACGCTTCCGTAATATACGTCGTCAAGTTTTTTTAGACCGGCGGGGTCAAGTGCGCTATTCTCCACAAATGTCTTATCGGCCTCTTCCAATTCCTTGAACATCTGTGTGTAGATATCCCTTTGCGAGTCGTAAGGAGCGCTCAATGCTGCTGCTTCTCCCTCTACCACTATCTTGCTGTAAGGGATGGGACCGAACATGTCGGTGGTACGTTGCATGATAGCCACACGGAGTACTTTGGCGATGGCTTGCGGGACGGCAACATCACTCAGTTTCATGAGCGTGCGGTAGCTGGGATATGTATTTGTGAAGACGGTAGAAAAGGCACCTTGCAGCCAATCCGACTTGGGATTGTATGTTGAAAATTTTTCGGTCCAGTCGGGTTTTGTTTCGCTGAAATATCCACCATAGGAACCACCACACATAGCTTCCATAAATTGATACAAATGTTCCTCAGTGGGAATGACTTGTCCTTGAAGAGTCTTGAGTTTGGAACCTACATTGTAATTGTCCCGTCCCATCTCTTCCTGATTGGTCTCAAAAGGGTTTCGATTGATATCATAGTCCATGCAACTACCTGAGATAAGCAGCGTGGCGAATGATATCACTATCAGATTGAACTGTTTTATGTATTTCATGCTATTCATCGTTTTAGAAATTAAGCTTAATGTTGAACCCAATATTACGGCTGCTGGGCATCATGAAGTAGTCGATACCCTGATAGAAGTTGCCGGTGGTGGCCACGCTTTCGGGATCGAATGGCGCTTTATTGTAGATCATCCATAGATTGCGGCCTACAAGTGCCACATTGATGTCGCATACATTACCCAGCCAGCGGCGGGGGATGGGGTAACCGATACGTGCTTCCTGAAGGCGGACATTCGTCGCGCTATACGTATAGTATTGGGGCAGTCCGCTAGAACCGGCGATGATCTCAAACCACTTCTGTGCGTCGACCATGGTGCGTCCGTTGACGAGAACTCCTCCTGCATCGCGGGCAGCGGCAGTTCTTTCGGAAACTCCATGTTCGTCCATAGCTGCCTGTGTAGCTGAATATACAATACCTCCAAGTCGGGCGGAAATCAGGAATCCTACGTTGATGCCTTTGTAGGAAAAGGAGTTATTCCATGCCAGGTTGGCTTTCGGGAATATGCTTCCTAGCTTGATGTCGTTCAGATTGCCCACTTTAGCGATATTGCCGGTGGCGTCTATCTGCACTCTTCCCTTGCCATCTCGTACCACATCGGAGCGCGTGTAAAGGTCGCCCAGTGAACCACCTTCTTTCAAGATGAACTCCGCTTGTGCCAATCCACGTCCGTCAGACGGTTTCAATGGAAGTCGGTCTTTGTTGATGATTTCTCCGGTTTCGGGATGCACATAGTTTTTTATCAGTTCGGTGAGCGTGTTTCTGTTCGATGAGAAAGTAAAGCTGCTGTCCCATCTGAAATCACTCCAGGTATGCCCATAGCCTAACATACCTTCCACGCCCACGTTACGTACGGAGCCTGTCTGTACATACAACTTGTCGTAACCGGAGGAGACTGAAATTTGCGGGTCGAACGTCTGGTTATGAGTGTTGGCGTAATAGAAGGAAGCACTTACTTTGAAGTCGCGGAACAGCGTTGCGTCTATGCCCACTTCCCAAGAGTTGGTGCGTTCAGGATAGAGCGTGCCGATAGGGTAGAGGGATTTCTCTTTCCACTGTTGCAAGGTAGCATCGTATGGGAAAGTCGGTATAGTCAGGTAGCGGGGGTAGGGAGACCCCACAGAACTGTATGAACCGCGCACTTTCAGGTAATCTACCCAGTGGGGCAATTTTACCATTTCCGTAATCACTGCCGACAGACCTACCGATGGATAAAAGAAGGAAGGATCTGTGGTGCCATGTATTTGCGAAGCCCAGTCATTACGTCCCGTCAAGGTGAGGTAGAGCATACTTTTCCAACCTACTTCCACGTTGGCGAAAATGGATTGCGTCATTTCTTCCCAAGCTACCTGAGTGGCGCGCTTCTTCACATTGTCGAGGTCGTAAACATTGAATAAATTAGGAATTCCATTGTCTTGAATAGGTCCGCCGTAACCTAATGTATAACTGGTGTTGCGGCTTAAACTGGTACCGAGATTAACTACAAGTGTGAAATCACCGATGCGTTTGTTGACATTTGCCAGAAAGTCTGCGTATGTTTGCGTCGTTTCGGCTTTTTCAATAGTGTAATGTCCTTGTGTGCTACCCTCAGTCAGTGTGGAGATAGTACCGGCATAGAGCTTTTGTTCGTAAGTGTTGTTTGAATTATCTATGCGGATGCGCCCGGATAAACTTAGCCAGTCGAGTACGTCGTATGTCAGTCCGGCAGATAACATATAACGTTTCTTATTGTTTTCATGTAGATTGCGGTAGGCAATCCAGTATGGATTCTGCATACCCAGATTACCTTCGCCCTGTGGCCAATAAGGCAAGTTGATCTTGCGTGCGTCGCTCCAGCGTTCGAAGACTTTCGCCAGTGAAAAATCGTCGCTTCGAGGGAATAGGTAAGCCGATACCAAGGGGTTAGAATATACCCCCTGATTGATCATATTTCGGTCATTCTGGATGATATAGCTGGCTCCTATGTCGAGCTTCATCTTGTCATTAAGAAGACTGGTTGTGTTGCGGAAAGTGAAATTATATCTGTTATACCTATTGTTGGGAATCATTCCGTCGGAGTTGGTCGCTGCTGCCGAGAAGAAAGTTTGGTTCTTTTCCGAACCGGCAGACAAGCTGATGGAGTTGGAGTACACTGCCCCTGTCTCGAAAAAATCATTGGGTTCGTACCCTGTACGGCTCGCACCGTTCAGTTTCGGTCCCCAACTGAGAATTGTAGAACCGTTTGCTTTGCCATAGCTTCCTGTTCCGTAGCGATTTTGGAATTTGGGCATTACGAATGGATTCATCCAGTCGATACCTGTAGATACGCTTGCTTGCAGTTTTCCTACTTTTCCCTTTTTGGTAGTGACAACAATAGCTCCATTAGCCGCGTTGCTACCATAGAGGGCAGCCGCTGCCGCACCCGTCAGTACGGAAATGCTTTCGATGTCTTCAGGATTGATGTCGGCAATACTTTCCGTAGCGCCTTTAGAACCGAATTCAGTAGAACCTCCACCGCCAAAATTGAACATCGGTATGCCGTCGATGACATACAGCGCATTACTGCTCTGCTCAATGGATTTTGTACCACGCATCACTACCTTGCTGGCACCACCCACACCAGATGAACTTGAATTAATCGTGACCCCCGCTACTTTACCATTCAGACTATTAACGAAGTTAGCGTCCTTAATTTGAGTCAGTTCGTCCGATTTTACTTGCTGTACATTATAACTTAATGCCTTTTGTTCACGTTTGATGCCGAGGGCGGTTACTACTACTTCATTCAATTGCTTGGTGTCATTTTGCAATTTTACTTCATAGGTGTTCCTTTCTGTCATTCTTATAGTTTGGGGTGTGTATCCCACATAAGTAAAACTTAACGTACTGCCTTGAGGAGCTACAATAGTGAAATTACCGTCTATATCGGTAATAGCTCCTTCAGAACTTCCTTCTACCTTGATGTTAACTCCGATCAAAGGTTCATTGCTTTCGTCAATTACCTTTCCTGTCACTTTCTTGACAGGAGTTTCTTTAGGCTTGTTGTCCGGAATAATCATAATGTATTTTCCTTTGAACTGATAGGTGAATCCGCTGCCTTTGAGTATTTGTGCAAGGGCGTTTTCTATTGTTGCAGCTCTTAGGTCAAGATTTAAAACAGGCTTGTTTTTTAATTGGGAATCGTTGAAGCCGACAGAGAAATCGGATTGTTTTTCTACTTCTTTAAGTGCCTCAATAACAGATATGTTTTTCTTTTGAATCGTAATTTTGGCACTGTTTTGTGCAAAGGTAGGTGTTTGCATTAATAACAAACAGAAAAAAAGTAAAAAACTTCTTCCCTTTGCTGTCTGGTTTACTATAAATTCATAAATTTGTAGCATTTTCTTAGTATTAGGTTATTAACTAATTTATTTCACGGTAATTTAAGAGTAAAACTCTAATATTGAGAATTTTGATTTCATATCCGGGATAGAGTTCGGGCTCTGTTCCGGATACTTTTTTGCATGTTTGTAAAAGGTTAAAAAGGATTCGTACTGTTGTTGGCTATTTTTTACTGTATTTTTGATACCTGCTTTATTGTTATTTGGGAATCAGGTAACAGTGACCTTCTTTTATTTTATAATCCATTTGACCTACTACATTAACTATCACATCCATCACTTCTGATAATGTTGCTTTATCTTTAAAGCGGAAACTGTATTTATCTTCTTTCAGATTCTTCAGGCGATACTCAAAAGTATATGGATATTTACGTTCTAATATAGTTATAATCTCTTTTACACTCATCTCCCTGAATACCAATTCTCCACGTTGCCAGGCTGTGACGTCATTCATATCGGGAGTGCTCAGATGGTATTGTCGGGTGTGTTTATGATAGGCCAATTGCTCGTTTGGTTTCAGAATCATTTGAGAATTCAAATCATTATATTCAACGAGCACACTTCCTGAAATCAAGGTTGCCGCTATGATCGGATTCTCGGGGTATGCAGCTACGTTAAATTCCGTTCCGAGTGCTGTTACCTGAAAATCGTTCGACTTGACGATAAACGGATGCTTCTTGTCCGGTTTCACTTTGAAATTGGCTTCACCGATCAGAAATACGCTGCGGTTTTTGCCTGTGAATTCCTGCGGATATAAAAGGGTGCTTTGTGAGTTCAGTTGTACTTTGGTTCCGTCGGACAAGGTGAGAGTCTGTACTTCCGCTGTCGGGATGTATTGCTGCAATAAATTAGGCTCCGCCTCTTTTCCTATGGTAGAAAGATAGACGGAAGAAGCAGCTACTATAAAGAGTACGGCAGCGGCTGCCTGCCAGATATGGATCGGACGGATTCTCCGTTCTTCCCGTACGGAAGGAATACCCGCATTCTTTCTTAATTGTTCATATGATTGATATATATTGGGAGCTTTCCCTTGCTTGTATCCTTCTTCCCACAGATATTGCAATGCTTCGTCTTTCTCGGAAACATGTTCTTCATCTACCAACCATTGGTAGAACTCCTGTCGGGTAGCTTCCGGATAGTCATTCCCGGTAAATAAAGCTAATATTTTTTGAAAATAGTTCTTCATTTTGAGATAATAATTAGAGCTGTTACATTAATATCTCAATTAACTAAGGCGGACTACTTAAGGAAAAGTGCAAAAAAAAGCAAAAAAGATATTTTTTTCATTTCAAGCAGGGTTAAATAGATATGGTGTTCTACTGTCCGGACTGAAATGTTTAGTTTCTCGGCAATTTCATTATTGCTCATATTTTCGAATCTACTCATCTCAAAAATCTTTCTGCGTTGTTCGGGAAGACGACTGAGGGTTAGTTTGATGATTAGTTGAATTTCTTTGTAGTATATGTCATTAAGAGGATCTTCTGTTTGGGAAAGTTCTTCTACTAGGCTTTTCTCTATTACTTTTTCCTGATAGGCTAATTCTATTTTTTTATGTTTGATAAAATTGAGAGTAGTGCTTTTGGCAAGAGTATAGACATAAGGTTTCAAATTGGGAACTTTTGTCCATATCTCGGGTTGAGTCCATAATTTTGTGAAAACATCTTGGGCAATATCTTCTGCATCTTCTTCGGATTTAAGCAACATAAAGGCGAAATATTTTACTACTGAATAATACTCAGCGAATATTATTCCGAATTGTTTTGCTAGTAATATGTTGTCTTGTTTTGTGGGCATTGAATTTATAAATTATTGGGAATCCAAAGCAAATGTAGGCAAATAAATTTAAGATACGAAGAAAAAGCAAATTGTTTATGAAAAAAGGTAAATAAAAATAGTGACGCTATCCCTGCCGGATGGCGTCACTATATGAGTGGGATGGTGACGGTATCACGTTGGGATGGCGTCACTATTTTTAGATATGTATTCTACCAGTTTCTTTTTACTGTACGGTAACCATAACCGGTGATTACAAGGAAGCAGATGAAGGGTAGAATGAATGAAACATTGACAGCCGGTAACCAGGCTATCTTTTCCATATCGATGATACTTGCCTGTAATGGGGGAAGAACTGATCCTCCGAGAATGGCCATAATCAATCCCGCAGCTCCAAACTTAGCATCATCTCCCATACCTTTCAGTGCAATACCATAAATGGTGGGAAACATCAATGACATACAGGCTGATACAGCTACTAAGCAATACATTCCATAAATGTTTTGCAAGAAAATGGTACCTAATGTGAAAATACCTCCGAAGATAGCGAGAATCATCAGTAATTTACCTGCGTTGAGATAGCGCAGAATGAATGTACAAATGAAACGGCTGATACAAAATATCACCATTGCTACGATATTATATTGCTGTGATAATACTTCCGCACTTTTCTCGTCCATACCTTGTGACATGAACAGG
>ERZ780149.2676-NODE-2676-length-16119-cov-3.270418_pt1 | contig 16119 bp, 11 predicted proteins | sample MGYA00511367_ERZ780149 | MGnify/ENA primary metagenome ERZ780149 (study PRJEB29588, sample SAMEA2153852) | human gut metagenome | biome: human gut; feature: human-associated habitat; material: faeces | place: Denmark | collected 2008/2010 ... | reverse complement strand
ATAGGGCGCGGCTTTTTCATGTCAGGACTCTGTTAGGGTTCAGTCGTGCTTTTTCCGCTTCCGGAAGCACACAGCACCCGCACAAACGGTACCGAGCAGGGCAAATTCCCCGTAGCCGATCACGGAAGCACAACCGTCGCTCTGCTTGCCGTCGTGATTCTGCGTCGGAGTCGATTCCCCTGTCGGCGCGCCGGTTGTATCCTTCCCGTTCGGCTTTGTATCCGACCCGGGTTTCTCAGGCGTATTCGGCGTTTCGGAAGAGCCGGGATTTTCGGGGGTTGTGGGTGTGGAATAATCCGGCTTCTGCGCATGTTCGTCTGCCATGAACAGGCAGGCATCGCCAAAGCCGACCGCGCTGTACCCGTGCGAGGTTGCATTCTCCTGCAGGATCACCTGAATCAGAAGCGTTTTGACCCCTGTCACATCCACATTGAACTCACCGAGCTGATAGGAAATGATCTCGCCGGACGCCGCAAGGAACTCAAAATGCTCGCCGTCGCCAACCTTATCGCCATAGACGTAGACATACAAGCCCTGGCAGGACTGCAGACTGCCCCACTCGTTTGCACTTGCGGTCAGACCGACCAGCGCATAGAAGGTATTCGCGGGAGTTGCACTTCCCTCTTTGGTGTACTCGCTGATGTCAAACAGCGTCCATGAATCCGTGCGATCCTTATAGGGTGCGGCGGGATTCTTCGGATGCATACCGATACCCTTGGTATATTCAAACTGCGGCGCACCGAAGGTAAACGCAGTTCCCGAGGAAGCTCCGTAAGGGTAATCCTTGGTTGTGGGCTGTCCGTCAAGCCATGTGTCGTTTGTGGTATTGCTGCTTGTCAGGTACTTGGAGTCTTCGGGAAGTTCCACATTTCCGTTCATGGACGGAATGCCGTCCGGAATGAGGTCGGAGAGATAGTACAGCGTATTCTGCCCTGCTTTCCATGTACCGTAGGGCTTTCCGTCATAGTTATTGTCGGAAATCATGGGGAGATCAATTGCCTCATAAGCCCCGAGCTGCGAGGGGGCTGCGGCGGGACGCATCGGAATCGGCGGAACATATGCGCCCGCAACCTCCTCGGACTGGGTAATCGTCAGATCGGCAAAGTAGACCGATGCCGCAGGGTCACTGTCCGCATTCGCGTGCTTGTTGCTCAGACCGAACCGCAGGTATTTTGCACCCTGCAAATCGCTCTCCGTCAGTTCAATGTCAATGTGATTGCCCTTGTCGGAAAGATCCTGCTCTTTTATATTCGTATAGGTTTCATTATCCGCACTGACAGCGAAATAGACTTTTACCGTGCTCGCGCCGTAAGGCGTTCCCTCGGTTGTGGTATCCACATCAAGCAGTTCGGGACTTGTGCCGCGGTCATACTGTACCAGAAAGACCGCCGTTTTCAGGCTTGTGACCTTCAACGCTTCAATATCATAGGTGATCGAAGGGGTCGAGCCCTGTGCGGTATGCATTCCAACGCCCTTCGGGTGATGCGTTCCCGTGGTGATCGGATTGCGCATACTCCAGCCCTCATAATAGCCGTCTGTTCTGGTTCCGAGGTAGTCGGTCTGCGGCTTGATCCAAACGGAGTTGATTTCATTTCCCTTGCCCCACCAGCCGTTTGCTTCCGCAAAGGCATGATAGTCGGTCAGGGATTTTGCTTCCGCCGTCCCGCCGTCAGCGAGCGCGGGAACAGCGCAAAGCGCGAACAGCATCAACAATGCAGTCAAAAGGGACATCGCTTTGGTAAGTCTGTGAGTTTTCATAGCCAAAATCTCCTTTATATATTGATTTTTTGTTTTTTGAAGCGGCGATACGGACAACCGTCAGGAATCCTGCATTTTCAGTTTCTCCACCATTTCCAAAAGGGGCTTGACAAGAGACGCGTTGACCGTATAGACCATCGAATTTCCGTAAGCGGACACCGCCATGGTACGGTCCATGAACACTTTGCTTACCAGATCCATACGGATCTCTTTTGCCCATGTCACATCGGCAAGGTCAAACGTGCGGTGCGCACGGATCAATTCCAGCATTTCAATGTCCTGCGGATTCCGCATGATCTGATATTTCAGCACTTTCTCGTAGTATGCGGGAAACACATACTGTGAAGAGCCGGATGCGAGTGCCTCCAGAATTACGCTTGCACGGTCAATATCCGAACAGGATTTCGGCACAACATGAAGCCATGCGTCCACCACACGGGAATAGTAGTGATCCTGCGTTTCACTGTACTTGGGATACGGAAGAACGCCGTAATTCCAGTCCTTCACATCGCGGAGCAGACGCACCTTGCCGACAATGTTATTCTGGAACAACGCTCTGCCGTCCTTAAAGGTGCCAATCCATTTCTCGTCACTGCCTTCCCAGCCCTTCAGCTCCATTTGCCCGCCGTCAACCAGCGCGAGGATTTCCTCGGTGATCTTGATGATTGCCTCGTTGGAGCCGATGGAGAATCGCATTCCCGTGTTTCCGTTGGTTGTGGTCAGCATCGTCTGCCCGCAACCGAACCAGTAGGAAGTAGCGGTATAGTCGCTCATGCCGCTACACCCGTAGAAGGCGGTTTTTCCGTCTGCATCCATTCTCGTTGCGGTTTTGACCATTTCAAACATTTTCTGATAGGTCCAATCGCCGGACTTCACCAACGCATACGGGTCTTCCATTCCAAGACTTGTGACCTCCGATTGATTGAACACAATGCAGACCGAGCGCTCAAAAGTATAAACAGACTCATCGCTGTAGGCAAACAGCGGAACGCCGTCAATCGTCAGCGCGTCGTTCACATCGCGCAGATAGTAATCCTTGCTCATGTCGATATGCTTCAGCTCCGAAGGCAGGCAAATCATCTCCTCCTGAATCGCCGTGTAAGCGTCACGGTTGATCAGCATGATCAGGTCCCAGTTTTCCGTCGGAGCAAGCGCCTCCTGCCGCAACCGGTTATAGCAGACCGTGTAGCCGGGTGTGCCGCCCTCATCCCCTGCGGTATAACTGTCAAACACGACGTTGAAACGCTGTTCAATGATCCGATTCCGCGAATAAACGGCATCGTCGACCTGATCGCCCTGATAATCCTCGGGAACGTCAAAGGTTGTATAAGTTCCCTCCCGCGATGCAACGCTCAATACCTTGAATTTTTCGTTTCCGAAATCAAAGACTCCGAGATCGTCCGGATATTCATCCGTACCGTTTGTCACTTCCTCTGTCGTTTTGGTCTCGTTTTTCTTACCGCAGGCTGTAAACAGCGACATCAGGCAGGCAAGCGTCAGCAGACACGCCGTGATCCCGAGCGGTAGCTTTCTATGCTTCATATTTGTTTCTCCTTCCCCGTATTTTGTGTCAGACCGAAGCGGTCTAAAAAGCTCTGCACGCAAACGGCTCTGTTGCCGATTCTTCCATCACGCCATCAAAACCGATGCAGTTGCAATCCCGAATGCGCACAACACCGTCATCCGTCCATTTTCGGATCAGGCATGTGCCGCCGAGGTGTTCTGCCGTGAGATGCTCCAGCAAAACCGTGCCGTAGTTTCCGAGATAAAGAAGCGCGCAGTCTGCCCCTTTTGCAAAGGACACCCGAATGTTTTGCAGGGTCAGATTTCCTTTTTGCTCTGCTGCGCCCCAGAAGGTCAGCGGCAGGCGGATTCCCTCCGCGCGGATATTCCGAAACACAACGCTGTCAAGCGGTTTGTTTCTCTGCCACGGTTCATTCCCCGAAAAGTTGTAATGCAGAAACCGATCGGTGTTCCGGAATTCGCAGTTGCAGATCAGAATGTTACCCGGCGTTTCCCGAATGGGACGGGAAAAATCGGCATAATAGGTAAACGCGCTGAGCATTCCGCCTCCGCTTTCCCCGGAAGGCGCACTGTTCTTCTTCTCCTCTGCGCTAAGACTCCCGCGAAACCGATAGCTTGCCGGACCGTAGAAAACGCAATCGGAAACCGTTACATTTGTCCCCCCGAACCGCATCCCGCTGCACGCGGTATTCAGGCGGCAACCGCTCACCTCCACATTCCGGTTGTCGATTCCCGCAATGCAGTCGTCTCCCGTCCTGAAATCACAGTTTTGGATGATCACATTATCGCAGGAGGTCAGATGGATTCCGTCATGCCCTGCCCGAACCGTAATATTTTCCGCGCGAAGATTGCGGCAGTCAAAAAGGGCGTGCGCCCAGTTCGCGCTGTTTTGCACCGCATATCCCTTCAACAGAATATTTTCGCATCGGTGCAGATTCACGGCGTGCGGACCGCGGTAATACTCCTCTCCGAGTTCGTCATAGCAATCCCTGCCGTCGATCAGAGAGCCGTTTTCTCCGATAATCGCAAGGTTGACCGCGTCCACCGCCCGGATCAGCCCGCGATTCCATCGGCTCATGGGCTTCGACATGAAATCGTAGTTTTTCCGGACATTCCACGGTTCCCAGAGCGCGTCCGTGCAGTCCGTTCCGGCAATCGGTTCCAGTCCGCTCTTCTCGCAATAGCAATACTTTTCGGTTTCCCGACTGCCGAGCAGATGCGCGTTTTCCAAGAGGTGCAGCATCACATTGCTTCGGAGTCTGACCGTCCCGATCTCCCAATCCCCCTCGGGAATTGCGACCTCTCCCCCGCCGTGGCGGAACACCGTATCAACGGCGTTCTGAATCCGCTCGGTCGGATCGGTTTCGCACAGTTCCCGTGCGTTCAGAATGATCTGCATTTCATGCCTCACTTTCCCGTGCGGTACAGACAGAGGTCGTCGATATAAAAGACGGTGTCCGATCCGATATCCGGCTGAAAGGAAAAGGAAAGATACCTGACTTTTTTCGTCTCCGACAGCTTAGCGGGATCAATCGGAATTTCCACCAGAACCCATTGCCGCGGCGGAACGCTTGTAACCGTTGTATACTCCCCGTCATCGGCGAACTTCAACAGCGCCGTGAAGTCCATTTCCTTTTGTTGGGCATTGTAAACCCGGAAAGAAATCTTTTTCACGCCTGCAAGATTGCTGAAATCCCCGCGATGAACCAAATTCAACGGCTGTGCCACCGAAACCGCCGCATAGGAGTTGTATTCCTTTTTGCAAATCAGTTTGGCGCTCCGACTCCCCGAATGCACGGTTTCCTTCTCCACCGTAACGGTCATATTCCGTCTTGCCTGCATCGGGGAAAAATCGGCAGGTCTTTCGTAATCATTGATGATGACACGGTACAGTCCGTCCGCTCCGGGTTCGGGAGTCGGCGGCTTCCACGAGGTAATCTCTCCGTAGGTCGCGGAATCCGTATCGGCAAGGGACGTGCCGGAGTCGGTAGCCGACGCGGACGGCGTCTGCCCTCCCCGGCATCCTGCAACGGACAGACAAAGTACCGCTCCCAACAGGAAACAAACCGCTTTCCTCATTCCCGTTCCTTCCTTTCCGCAGAGACGCTCAGAATGCAAATCTCCGTTGCCGTATGATTGTTCCAGACCAACTTCAGGTTTTCCAATTTTCCGCGATCGGAGACCAAGCCGTAACCGGACAGTTCGACATAGTTGATTCCCGGTTGAAGCGTCAGTCTGACAGCCGGCATGGAAGGAAGATTGGAGGCGCGGTCATAGAACTGCGCATATTTCTTTCCCGCATTCTGTGCATAAAGCGCGGCGGTTACCACACGGTCGGAATCGTTATAGATAACAATCCAAAGCGATTGGGAGATGCGATCCACATCCAGATCGGCAAGGTTCAAAACCGTCTCCTGCCTGCCGCCCGCGATCCGGAGTCGATATGCCGCCCTGCCGCACGCCGCGTCATGCGCTGTATAGCTTCCGCTGTTCGGCGCGCTGATTGAGATGCGGTCGGCAATTCCGTCTGCAGAAACCGCTTTCTGTCGGGCGCCCAGCCAGAAGATCCCGTCAACAGTCCGCTCCCCGTCGGCAGCCGAAAGCGTAACCGTTTCGCTCGCCGTCAGATCGGCGGTCAGTTGCAGCTGCCCGTTTCCTGTTCCCTTCAGCGCCTTTCCGTCAGCAGAAAGAGTCACATTCGCAGATGCCTTCAGCTTAATTGTGACAAGCGTCGCTTTCTTTTCGACATCGGTTACGGTCACACCCATTTCCAACAGTTCCAATACCGAAACCATGCTTTCCCGAAGCACCGGGAATCCGTTTGTCAGACTGTCCCCGATCTGTACCTGCAATCCGTCGTAATATCCGAGCGTGAGCAGTTCCATCAGACTGTCAAATGCGGCGTCCGTATACACGCCTCCGCTTTTCTCCACCCGCTCGCGGAGCATCGACTCCATGAGGTACAGCACCTCGTAATCCTCCATGCTGTCACGCAGAACCTCCAGCCGGATGCTTCCCACAGGACCTTCGATGCCATACGGCGCGCCCGGATAGAAGAGAAAACCGTCGCCGTTTGAGGTCGGAAACCGTTCGGCAGTTCCGTAGCAGTCCTGCAATTCGCTCATCACGCCGTCATCGCCGTTTTCCATCCTGTAATAAAGGTTGGTATACCACATCTGCTGACCGATGATGTGATACTGCTTCATAAACCATCCGAACGAACGCAGCGTCAGCAAATCGTCGTCAATGTGCAGGGTGGGATAGGGAGAGCGCGGCAGACAACCGGTATATGTCCAAAGTTCCCCGCTGTCCGTATTGTAATAGGCATTGTAGCGCGCCCGTTCCGCTTCGTAAAAGGCACGTTGCTCAGCCGTTTGCAATTCTCCCAGCTGAACGCATCGGGTAAAGGGATTTTCGAAATTGAAGCGCGAATCGTTCCCGTAGGCAAGCGTGACGAAATGCTGAACCGTCCGCATATCCTCCAGCACTTCCAGAATGAAGTCCTTCTTGCAGGAATGCACAAACCCCATCCAAAGCGTTCCGCTTTCGTCGACCTGCTTTTTATACGTCTGATAAAGCGCTTCCTGCGCCTTGTGCAACTGCTCCGTCACATAGGCGGCATCCTCCGGCTTATTCCGATAGTCCGCCTCATCCAGACAGGTCACCCACATCCCGAGCTTTTCCATCAGATTGACATTCTCCTTGAGCGAACGCTCCAGAAGCATCTTCAGAGTGTCTTTGTATAGGTCGATATCGACAAGGCTTGTCGACTGCTTCCCGCTCGGAAGTGTGCCGCTGACGCGCTTATACGGAATGTTGATCCACGTGCAACGCACGTCCTGCGTATACCTGACCGTGGCATTCAGCCAGTTCCGCAGATCGTCCCCGGAGGGGTCAAAGTCATGTCCCAACCCAACGGGCAGGGACTGCGGGTTCAGGCGATACCGCAGTAGTGCCTCGGTGTAAAGCGTCTCCATTTCGTTTGTATTGCTCAACTCGCCCATTCCGAGCGCGTCATAATACACCGCATAACAGCTTTTCTGGTGCGTTTCGTCCGAAACCGTAAAATTCCAAACCGTCACCTCAACCGGAACATCAACGCTTTCCCGGTCAACCGTCAGCGTAAAATTGCCGCGATAAACACCGGCAGGCTGTTCCTTCGGAATCAGAACCGTAAACCAGATGCCCTGATTTGTCCCCTTGCGGATCTGATTCTCCCCATATTCCACCGCCGTATCCAACGGCAGAAGCGCATCGGGATACATGCCCGCTTCGCATCCGGAGAGCGAATCATAAACCTCGGAAACCGCAATGTACTTTTCGTGACAGACCGAAAACTGCTCCCGCGACAGCACGGCATCCCCGCAGGTCAGGTCATTCAAGGTCACGTTATAGTCCAACACATTCCGTTCCGCCGATAAAATCAGCTGTGCGCTTTCATATTCATTGCGGAACGCCTTGAATGTCAATGTCTGCGAGCCGGAGGAAAACTTCTCCGTCAGCAGCACCCTGACCGTAGACGGTGCGGTACAGTACTGCACGCCGGAGATCCGGTTCGGCGTATCGTTCCGCCCGTTTCCGCTTTCCGTTCCGCTTTCGGTCGTGCCGTTATCCGCAGGCTTCCGGCAGGCGGTCAGACCGCCGGAAAACAAAACCGCGGCAAGCAACAGCGTTACAACTCTTTTCAGCTTCATCCCGCATCCCTCTCCTTTCTTCCTGTAGCATTCATCTCTTTCCGCCCTCCTGCGATTCGGAATAGGTGACCCGGCGGATCGGAGACAACCCGTGATCCGCCGACTGCACAAATGTAATCTGTTTCTTCCCGCGAAGTGCGTTGTAATATGCCGCCATCCCCGTCGGAGTTGCCGTGTAGTCGATCAATCCCGCCTGCGTGATGACGGTCGGGCAGGTTACGCGGGCGGCAAAGAAAACCGAATCGAAGCAGTTCAGATTTTCGGTATAATCCGGCAACCATCCCGCCAAGCGCCCAACGCTTCTGCCGCTGACGTCACACATCCAGACGATAAACACCGAAAGCTCCGTAACGCCCGGTTCCAGTGCCGCCACCGCAGTTGCCTGAAAGCCGCCCATGCTCCCGCCGAAAAGCAGGATCTCTTTGCCGTTCCATTCCTTCATCGTTTTCAGAAAGCGGAGCGCCTGCACATCCCGCAGAATCATATTGCGGAAATAACTGCCCGACGGATCGCGGTAATCCTCCGCTTCAAAGCCGTAATGCTTCAGCGCGCCGTTTTGCAGGTCGGCATAATAGCCTTTCTCCCGCCCGTTCTCCATGCTGTGCGCATTGACCGCAAAGGTCATGCACCCGTCCGCGCACTGCGGAGACGGGGAAAAGGATGCGTTGTAGCCGTAAAAGAACATTCTGATTTTCAGGCTTCCTGCCTTTGCGTTTTTCGGGACGGTCAGATACCCCGTCACAGGCGCGCCCGCGTCATGGGAACGGATTCCCACGCTGTACGCCCGAAAATTCGGATTGGGTGAATCCGCAGGGTCGATGTACAGCACCTCGGGCGGAACATCATCCAATTCTCCAAGCTGCGTCTGCCAGAACACGTCAAAATCCTTTGGGCATTCCGTCCCGGTCCGAATCTGCTCAAACCCGCAGATTGCTCCGCCGACAAACGGCTGTACTTCCCCGAGCTTTTCCCCATCGCGGTCGCAGGCTTCCACCGTGACCCGAATACTCCCCGGGGCTTTCATGGAAAACGCCAGGGTCAGCCTGCCGCTGTCTCCGCTGTCCGTTCCGTTCCAACTCTGCCCGTCATCCGCCTCCGCGTGCCAGGCCAATTTCGCACAGGGGTAGATCAGTCTGAAGTCGGCGGTGTCGGTCAATCGGATGTGAAACCGGATCGACTCCCCCACCCGATAGGATATGGCATCCTGTTCTGTTTCTCCGTAGAGATACGCCGCCCCCTTTGCCCGAATCGACGGGTCGGTGCGCACCTCTGTTTCCGTATCTGTCATTGCTGTTGTTTGTGCCAAGTCCGATTCCGTCCCCGCGCTGCCGATCGTTTCCCGCATCGGGATGCCGGAACCGCACCCCGAAAGAAGGAATCCGCACAGGCAGAAAAACGCAAGTCCGATTCGCACCAATCGAAATCCTTTCATTCAGTCTGTTGTCGCTCAGAAAAGAGAGCTGATATTCAGATTTTCAATATAATCACTTGCCGCATCGATTCCTCCGCTTACCAATGTCAGAACATCATCGGAAAGCCGCTCCAGCAGGAAACACGGTTTTTCATACAGGCTTTTCATAGCAAATACTCCTTTCATGCCGTCTTGTCGGTCGAATATTCAAACACCAACATATCGTCATATGTGCGGGTCCCGTTCTGATCGTGGAAAGATCTGACCGCAAAGGTCACGCTTCCCCGATTCTGCGGCAATCCGTCCACCGTTGCGGTAAAGAGATAGCTGTATCCGCTAAGAATCGAACCTGCGTCTTTTTCTCTCCGTCCGCCATAACCGATTTGTAAACGGTTTGCGTGGAGGGCGCTTTGCCATCCGTCAGATTATTGACGGTCTTTACATCCGCACCGTCAAGACGGATCACGGTAATCTCAAGTCCGACGCTCTCAAAATCCGCCAGTTCGGTTTCCGCACAGCGAAGGAGTCCGATCAAACGAACGCTCCGTGTTCCGTCCGTCTCCAACCTGTCCTGATATGCCGCGGCATTGGTAACGGCAGTGCCGTCATCTTTTCTGCCGATGACATCGGAATAGAAGTGCAGAACGCCCATCGGGAGCGGCTTGGTTGCAGGCGTGGTAAGGAAAGTATCCGACAGGTCACCCGCCATTGCTCCGTTTTTGAAACGGAACACCAACGAATCCCCGTAACCGTCCGGAAATACGCCGGGACCGGCTACGCAATTCTTCAGGTTTTTCGTTCCTCCACCATTCATAACAGTACCGATTCCCAAGCCTTCAACAGGATCTTTGTACCCATCCGCTACGGCAGTTCTTCCGACCGCACCGTCCACATCCAACGAGGTTTTCCCCGCAACGATTCCAACCAGTATTCCGTTATTCCCGCAAGAAGCAGTCTGTAATGCCCCCATCCGCCCAGAAGAAATGACGCGGGACAGTTTGATTTTGGAATTTGCATTGTTTGTCGCACCGACAAAACCGCCGAGATGGGTAGCGGTAGCCGCTTTTGAAATCAGTGCACCATAAAAAGCAGAGTCCCGGACATTCAGAATCCCCGCGATATCCGCGCTCTCCCTTGTGCCGACGATACCGACAAATCCGCCCCCATAGACTCCCGACCAATCGGAAACCGCCGCATTCGATTGAACCGTTCCGTCAAATACACATCCGGCAACAAGCGTTTCGTGAATTCCTTCCGTTGCAGGGGTCAGCAGTTGACCGAAAAATCCGCCGATATACTTCCCGCCGGATTTCACCGTTCCTGTTACGGCTGTATTGCAGACGATCATATCAATCGCGCGGGAATCTCCCGCAATCCCGCCGCAGTAAGCGCCGGTAGCGGTGACATCAATCTCCGGATTCAGGTTTTCAAACAGCACCTTTCCTGCCGTTCCGGCGTCAGAACCGATTCTCCCGAACAATCCGCCGATCTGCGTTGTACCGGATACCGACGACGCTTTCACCGTGAGATTTCTGATTCCGACGGTAAAAGAATCATCGCCGACAGGCATCAGGCAACTGCCGAACAGTCCCTGATAGTTGCTTTCGCTTTCCGACTTCACACCGCTGAGGGTATGTCCCCGACCGTCAAGCATGCCGGAAAAGGTTACGTTGTTCTTTCCCGAGAGCGGCCAACTTTCGCCCGTCAGGTCAAGATCGGCGTTCAGATAAACCGTCTGCTTTGCAAAAGTCTCCCCGTTTGCCAAACGGTTCGCAAAATTCAGCAAATCATCCTTTGTGTTAATCTGAAGTTCTGTCTCCGCGCTCACGGAAAGGGAAAGGATCGGAAGGAAGGACATCAACAATCCGACCAATAAAAGGGACGCCAGTAGCTTTCGGTTCATCTTTATTGCCTCTCTTTCTTTATTGTGTAAGCGGTTACACCGTAACGTGTAAAACGTGTGCAACCGCTTACAAAAACAATTATATCATAAAGCATTCCGGTTGTCAATAGAAAAGTCGCAATCGACAGTTCCAAAAAAGAGCTCACGTTTTTGGTCAATATGACGGTTTCCGGTCACACAAACCAACCGTCGCGAAATCCCGCCAAGGTCATGCCGCGCAGGTAACGCTCCAAATTGATTTTCCTTTCCAGATAACTGATATAATGGTTCTTTCCGCTGTAGCGCTTTGCGTGTAACGTGTACGCCCACTCCAGCAGATAGAATTCCTGCTCCCCTTCCCGGGTCGGAATCCCACCGAGCCTGACCGATTTGTCGATACCGATTGCGCACTCCCCCGAGAGAACGGTTTCCCGGTCGGACAGTCTTTGAACCCGATACGAAACCATGACCGGCTCTGTCAGGTCGTTGACCCCGTATACCGCAATCTCCCCGTCCTTCGGCTCTGCGCACATCAGGGCAATCGGCGTCTGTGAACGCTTGAGATAGCTGTACGCCAGTTTTTTCTTTCCGTAATAGTCCACCACGGCATCGGAAATCTGCGGCCAACCGTCAATCAGATTCCACCAGATGATTCCGGTGCGGATGCCTTTTCCGATGCGGAAAGTCTCCACAAAGTATTTGTCCGCTTCTGCCTGTGAAATCTGGCTCTCCGCCGCAAACCGCGTCAGATCCTCCGGATCCTCCCCGAACAGCGTTTGAACCTGCTCTGCCATCAGCCCGATCCGATAGGCATAGGGGCACCATTTGCTGATTTCCATGCACGCCGCGTGGGTCAGCCATTCCGCATTCGCACACTCACCCTGCGGGAAGCGGCGGCGGGACAGTGCGTTGGCAGAAAGAAACCGCCCAAGAGAATCCGGCTCGGGACATCCGTGATACCCGATCTCGCTTGCAAAGCGGCAGACCGTATTGCTGTAATACTGCCCCTTGAACCAATCGCGCGGCCCCCAGATGTGATCCTCGGAAAGCGGGAGACCCGTGGCGTAAGCCTTCTCGTCCACAAAAGGAGAGGACGGCAGATACGGCCGGGTCATATCCTCGCGTGCCAGCACCTCGGGAAGCACACGGCGGGTCAGGATGTTCCGATTCGGGTCTGATTTTCTCGCATCCCACGAGCGAAACACATCACATTCATTATCCCCTGCCCACAGCGCCAACGAGCAGTGTCCGCGATAGCGACGGACAACCTGCTCTGCCTCTGCCCGCAACTTGCCGACAAAAGCTTCATTCTGCGGGTAAATCCCGCACGCCATGGCGAAATCCTGCCAGATCAGAATGCCGTTTTCATCGCAGAAATCGAACAGTTCCTCATCCTCATATGCATTTCCGCCCCAAAGACGAACCATGTTACAGCCCAGATCGTTCAGCATCGGCAGAATTTCCCGCAGGCGGGACTTCGCCTGCGATCGGAATGCGTCCGCAGGAACCCAGTTTGTTCCGAGAACAAAAATCGGCTGTCCGTTTACGCGGAATCCGAATTTGCCGCATCCCATCCCGGTTTCGTCCGGTTCGATGACCGAGGAGCGCTCCAATTCCACCGTGCGGATGCCGAGGCGGAAGGTCCACGCATCCATGACCGTCTCCCCGTACAGAAGCGTTGCCCGCACCTCGTACAGGTTCGCCTCCCCCGCATTTCGCGGCATCCAGAATTTCGCGTCGTTGACCCACGCAGTCAGGTTTCCCTCCGAATGGCGGAGCGGCTCTTCACAACAAAAGAAACGGTCTCCGCAATTTCCGACGATGCGCAGGCGGTAAGCCGATGCCGCCGCATCCCCCAAGACTGCGCGGTAACGGAAGGTCAGGCGTGCCGTCTTTGCCGAAGGATTGACATCTGCCGTGTACCCGAACAGGTCATCCAACCGCACCTCGGGACGCCGCAGAAGCTCCACGCTCCCCGTAATTCCCCCGCAACAGAGCCGCGGCATGATGTCCCAGCCGAAGCTGCTTGCTGCCTTTCGCAAAGCAAGACTTTCATAATTGTAAAGCTGGGCGGCACACATCGCATCGGTTTCCAAACCGCGCGCATAAATCGTTGCGGGCTTGATATGCACAACCAACTCGTTCTCCCCGTCCGTCAGCAATCCGTCCGTGTCCGCTTCATGGCAGAGAAACATATTCTCACATTCCAGAATCCGCTCCCCGTTCAGAAACACCTCCGCCGCCGTGTCGATCTCCGCAAAGCGTAGAACCCACCCGTCGATCTCCTTCGGCTTTGCAAACCGGCAGGTATAGAACTGATGCATGACCTCATATTTCTGCATCTCAACGGTATGAGTCCCGAAATACGGATCTTCACAGAGTCCCGCACGGAAAAGCGACAGCTCGAAATTGTTCGGAACGGTCGTTGTCATATGCGCAAAGCCGCCCGCCTCCAACGCCGCCCTTGTGCACAGGCGCGGGGTGGAAAGCGTAACATCCTTTTTGTCACACTCGCCCCTTTTCCGAAGCTCCTCATGGGATGCCCAGAACAGCTCCCATTCCCCGTCCAAGGACACCGTCTGATCGTACAAATGCCGGATCATAACGCGTCTTACTCCGTTTCCGTATAGCGATAAGGCGTACCGATGAACCCAAGCTGCTTGAAATCAGGATAGTTGTGGCGAACGATGTAATCCAGATAGGAGGCAACCATCCGTCCCGTGAGCGCATACCCCAACGGGTTCAGATGTCCGCCGAGATAATACACCTGCTTGAATTCTGCCGTGTAGACCGGTGCATATGCGTAAAAATCCAACACATAGGTATTGGGAAACAGCTCCGCCAATTCATACAGCAGGTTTCTGTGCAGCTGCTTGAGCGAATCGTGCCAGATGTCGTTGCTCTGCGGCATGGTCATCAGGAAGAACCGCGCATCGGGTTGAATCTCCCGATAGCGCTGAATGATCTGCGCATAGTAACCGACAAAGCTGTGCGCGTTCTGCCGCCAATCCTCCATACATACATCTGCCACAGTTCCGATTTCCGTTTCCGAAAGGTCATGCCCCTGATTGAACAGATCGTTGACTCCCAACGCCAAAATATAAGCCTGACACTTCTTTTCGGAGTCCCAATACCCCATCTGCTCCGCAAAACTCTCGCAGTATTCCCTTGCGGTCATGCCTCCGCGTGAGAAGTTGTAAACGCGGTTTCCGCTCAGCCTTGCAAAAAACTGCCCCCACGAATATTCAAACATATCGTGATAGGTCTTCTCTCCGGCCTCGTTGGTCGCTTCGAATTCCCCCGACGAAAGGCTGTCCCCAACACAGCCGACCGTCCTGAAAATGCCGCTCATGCCTCCGTCCGTGCAAAGGGTGTCAAGCGGCTTTTCCTCCCCGTTCGGGATCAGATGCGCTTTCCAATTTCTTTCCATGTCTTATTCTCCTTTTATTTTCAGATTTTCGCAACCGTTTTCCGCGATATACAGTGCGTCCGCCGCCGAAAACGGCGCAGGCTCGAGCCACGGAATGTTCGGTTGCAGATCCAACTTTCCGACATAATACGGGTGTGTACTGCTCTTTTTATGGGTATATGTGCATCCCGAAAGCGTGACATTGCGGATGTTCCGGTTTTCTCCCGCAATCAGGGACGGGTTCTCCTGCGTAAAGTGGCAGTTCTTCAGCGTGATATTCGCAATCTCTCCGCTCGATCTCTTGGCGCAGAGGACAAATCCTTCTCCCTTGCCCCACCATGTTCCCGCAAAAATCCGCGTCTCGGCATCCAGATTTTCAATTTCGACGTTTTCAACCCGCCCGCCGTCGGCGACAAAAACGGCTACGGCACGGCTTGACGGCAGAACCTTGATGTTTTTGACACGGACATTTCTCACATGGCTCGAAAGATGTCCGAAGCGGAGCGCCGCAGAACGGGAGGACAACAGGCAATCCCGAATCTCGATGTCCTCGCAAACACCGTCCCAATCGGTAATGCAGGTTGCCGCAATGCAATCGTCGCCGCACAGAAAGGTGCAGTTCTGCACAACGATCTGCCGCGACGCGGAAAAATGCACCCCGTCATTGTTCGGTATCCGTCTGTGATTGTCAATAGAAAGGTCGTTCAGCATCAGATCCGCACAGCGGGAAAAGGTAATCCCCCAACACGGCGCATTGCAGACCGTGATCCCTTCCAGACGGATATGCCGGCAGGAATCAAAGAAGATCGGCTGGGTCGGACGCTCCCGTGCACAAACAACCGTCTGCTCGATGTATTCCCGCGTCATCGTGGAGCGGTCAATCTCATCCGGGAGAGAATACGATGCAAAATTCATAAACGCGTCACCGGAGAGCTGAATTTTCCCCTTTCCGCAAACCGTGATATTCTCCTCGTTCAGCGCATACAGAAGCGACACGGTTTGGTTCATTTCATTGTGGTGAAAGCCGCACGCCCGATAGTGCGCAAGATTGCGGGAAGCGCAGATTTCCGCATCCTCCCTGATCTCAACGGTGATATTGCTCCGCAAGGCAAGCGTTCCCGTCAGGAAGCTCCCGCCTGAAAAGACCAAAGTATCCCCCGCGTCAACCGAATCAATCGCCCGCTGAATCGCAACGGTATCCAAGGTTGTTCCGTCTCCCTTTGCGCCGTACGCTCTGACATCTACTGTTTTCATCCGCTTACCTCTTCTCAATTTGGTCATACGCATAATGACCGAACCAATCCACCGTAAATTCTTCTCCGTTGAGACTCCACCGTCGCGGGCAGTTGTTTTCCATCCAGTCCAGCGGAATCAGCTTGTCCCGCTGCACGGAATTGCGCGCGTAGGCTTCGCGAAGCTCGGCAAGCTGCGCGTCCGTCAG
>ERZ780149.2670-NODE-2670-length-16146-cov-3.584613_pt1 | contig 16146 bp, 14 predicted proteins | sample MGYA00511367_ERZ780149 | MGnify/ENA primary metagenome ERZ780149 (study PRJEB29588, sample SAMEA2153852) | human gut metagenome | biome: human gut; feature: human-associated habitat; material: faeces | place: Denmark | collected 2008/2010 ... | reverse complement strand
CGGCCCACGGTGTGCCGCAGGCAACGGGGTGATTAGTTGCGTTTATTATAGGCTTGTCACCGTTAATAAACCTTACGCCGTCGCCTAAATATTTTTTCCACAAGCTTATATGCGTAGTCTTGCCTGTGCCGCTCGGCGCCGTAAATAAATAGGCATTTCCGCCGTGTTCTATTGCCGCCCCATGAAAAACAAACCGCTTAAAAAGTGGCAGTTGTTCTGCAATATTACGGTATATGCAAAGGCTTTCGCAAACCTCAATCGGTGCCGTAGGCACCGATTTTTTTTCGTTTAAAACCGATAATTCATCGGTCTTTGCCGTTATATCGGGCGTGTCAAAATCAAAAAGATAATTTTTACAAAATTCAGGCATATAATTGTAGCAGTGCTCTATTCTGATTTTAAGCCCCGAAAGCAAAACATCAATTTTTGACATGTACGGCTCCCCTTACTCTGCAAACCGTACTTCACAGCCCAAATTCTGCTGACATTCCTTAAGCCCTTTTGATACCTGCTGCTTTGTCCGTTCAAAAGATGCCTTTGCCGCTGACAGCGTTGCGGCGTCAAAACCGTAATTTTCTGCCATAGATGCGGTTTCCAACGGATACACCGTGTACTGATAACCGCTTCCGCCGCGGTATTTATTAACCCATGTCGGTATAACATCGACACCTGTAAGCGCCACATTACCGTCGGCATACTTTTCGAAGGTGTAATAGAACAGCACACCGTCTTCGGTGTGTCCCGTTGTGCATTCGGGGTTCATAAGCTCTTTTCGCTGATTGGAAACGGCATTGCCCATAGAGTATATGCAAACCGTAGTATTCTGGCTGTCTTCGGAATGTATAAGCTCTATCGGCTGAATAACATGAGGATGACTGCCTACAATTACATCAACCCCCATATTGCACAGCTTTTGCGCTATTGATTTTTGCCATGTGTTGTTTGAAAGCTGATACTCCTCGCCCCAGTGCATATAAAAAACAACTGCGTCGGCACCGTCATTTTTCATTTTTTCAACCACTGACTGTGCCTCGGTGTAAAACTCGTTAATTCGGTCATAGTTGAAGGAATTGATAAGCCCTGCCGCTTCGGCTTTTACAATGTTGCCGTTAATAGATTTTTGACCTGCGGCAGAAGTATTTTCAAAGGTATATGCCGTCATACCTATTTTAATTCCGTTTACATTCTTTACGGTATATACAGGGTCGGCATCGGTCTCTTTTGTGCCTATGAAATCTATATTTTTTGCTTTTAACTGCGCGGCTGTACGCTTTAAGCCGAAAAGACCTGTATCGTAGCAGTGGTTGTTGGCAGTTGTTAAAAAGCCGATTCCGCTGTTTTTGACAACATCAAGCAGACAGTCGGGCGAATTAAACGCGGGATAACCCGAATATGCTCCCGATTCCCTACCGCCTAAAGTCACCTCTAAATTTGCCGTTGCTAAATCGGCAGATTTAAAATAAGTCTCGGCATATTTGAAAAATGCCGAAAAATCATAGTTTCCGTCGGATGTTTTTGCGCCGTCAAGAACCGTGCTGTGCAAAATAATGTCACCCGTATTTACAACGGTTGCCGTAGCGACGGTTTTGTTGGGGTCAACCGTTTCGTCAGGCTTAACATTTTCAGACTGCGAGGTGATTTCGGAGCCGTTCTGATTTTTATCGCCCGAGTTTGCGTTTTTTATTATGGTATTAACCGCAAAGCATAACGCCGCTATGCACACCGCCAACACGGCTACCGTTACCGACAAAAAAATTCTTCGGCGTATTATGGCTTTTTGTCTTTTGGTTTTTTCTTTCATTTTCATCACCCTACATAAACAAGCATAAAAGCAACGGTAAAAATACCGCCGGAATAATATTCATAACCTTAATATTTGTAATTTTTAACATATTAAGTGCGAGCGCAATTATAAGCAGCGAGCCTATTACCGAAATATGCGCCACAACATAGGCGGTGAGTATAGGCTCAACAACACTTGCAAGCAGGGTAAGCACACCCTCTATAAACAATACTGCGAAAGCAGACAGCATTACGCCCAAGCCCAACGACGACGCCATAACAGCGGCCGAAATGCAGTCAATAACCGATTTTGAATAAAGGGTTGCGTTATCGCCCGAAATGCCCGAATCTATAGAACCGACAACCGTCATAGCGCCTACGCAAAAAAGCAATGTAGCGCCCACAAAGCCCTCGGCTATTTTGCCGCTTTCACCGCCCGACTTAAATTTGCCCTCAATTTTATTTGCGAGCTTATTAAGCAGTCCGTCAAGGTTTAAAGCCTGTCCTATGACAGCGCCTAAAGCCATGGAAATTATTATAATAAGAACACTTATATCAGCCTCAAAAACTCCTGTAACGCCAATATATAAAACGCACAAGGCGACGGCCGCTATCAAGGTTTTTTGAATTTTTTCGGGTATTCCCCGTTTAAGCAGCATGCCTACGCCGCTGCCTAATATAACAAGAATAAAGTTTACAAACGCCCCGCTTGTAAAAATTTTAAGCATATAATCACCGTCCAAGTAAGGACAAAACAAATTTGACCTATTTTACATAATACAATAAATTTACAAAAAAATCAACAATTCACTTGTATTTACAAGGTATTTATTGTAAAATATATCATAAAGGAGGAATTACCGATGCCAACTTCTGACACAATGAAGATAGAAACCAAGCGTAAAAATTTATTTTTGCGTGTTTCAAAGGGTCACTTTGCAACAAGCAACAGCCATAGCAACTATTACATTGATGTTGCGGCTCAAAAATCTCGCCTTTCGGAAGCTAAGGCGGTAGCCGATGAGCTTTGCAACTATTACCGCCACAGCACTATCATCGACACCATACTTTGTCTTGACGGTATGGAAGTTGTCGGCACCTGCCTTGCCGACAGACTTACCGCTACGGAATATATAAATATGAACGCTCATCAGACTATTTATGTTGTAACGCCCGAGTCGGTAAATTCAAGTCAGTTTCTGTTCCGTGACAATATTGTACCTATGATACAGGGCAAACAGGTGCTTGTTCTTGCGGTATCAGTTGCAACCGGCCGTACAGTCGAGGCGGCTGTTGAAGCCGTTAAATATTACGGCGGCAAGGTTGCGGGAATTGCGTCTATATTTGCAACAAGCCACGAATGCGCGGGAATTACCGTAAACTCGGTATTTGACCCCAAAGATTTACCCGACTATCAAAACTATGCGCCAAGCGATTGCCCATTATGCAAAAGCGGCAAAAAAATCGACGCGCTTATTAACTGTCACGGTTATTCAAAACTTTAATTATACACAAAGGATACACAAAGGAGTAAAAAATGAGCAGATTAGAAGAAGCAAAAAAGCAGTACGCAAGACTCGGCGTTGATGTTGACGCCGCAATCGAAACCTTGAAAAAGCAACCCGTATCTCTGCATTGCTGGCAGGGTGACGATGTTAAGGGCTTTGACCAAGACGGCCCGCTTACCGGCGGTATTCAGACCACCGGCAACTACCCCGGCAAAGCACGCACCCCCGAAGAGCTTATGGCAGATATGGATATGGTAATATCGCTTTGCCCCGGTATGAAAAAGATAAATGTTCATGCATGCTATGCCATTTTTGAAGACGGCGAATTTGTTGACCGCGACAAATTAGAGCCCAAGCATTTTCAAAAATGGGTTGATTTTGCAAAAAAGCACGGTATGGGACTTGACTTTAACCCCACATTCTTTTCACACCCCATGGCAGACAGCGGGCTTACACTTTCAAGCCCTGACGAAAAAATCCGAAATTTCTGGATTGAGCACGGCAAGGCGTGCGTTCGTATTTCACAGTATTTTGCAGAACAAACAGGCGTGCCCTGTGTTATGAATATTTGGACGGGCGACGGTCTTAAGGATATTCCCGCCGACAGAATGGGCCCGCGCGTAAGGTACAAAGAGTCAATCGAGGCTATTCTTTCGGAGCCGTTTGACAAGTCTCTTGTTAAGCCCTGCGTTGAGTCGAAGGTATTTGGCATAGGCGTAGAGGCCTACACCGTAGGCTCCGCCGAATTTTCGCTTACCTTTGCCGCCACACACGACGGTTGTCTGCCGCTTATGGATAACGGTCACTACCATCCGACCGAGGTTGTATCGGACAAGATACCTGCCTTGCTTGCGTTCTTCCCTGAAATTGCATTACATATTACACGCCCCATTCGTTGGGATTCCGACCATGTAGTGCTTTTTGACGATGAAACACGCGAAATGGCAAAGGAGATTGTTCGTTGCAACGCCTTTGACCGCGTTTATATGGCGCTTGACTACTTTGACGCAAGCATTAACCGTATCGCCGCTTGGACGGTAGGACTCAGAAGCTGGCAAAAGGCCCTGCTTATGGCTATGCTTACCCCAAATTCCGCACTTAAAGATTTGCAGGACAAGGGTGAATTTACCGAGCTTATGGTAAGAAGCGAAGAGGTAAAAACATTACCGTTTGGCGACATTTGGAATTACTACTGCGAATGCTGCGGTGTGCCCAAAGACGGCGAGTGGTTTGAAAAGGTTAAGGAATACGAAAAAACCGTACTTTCAAAGCGTGTTTAATTAAAACATCTGTAAAATAAAAAATTCCCGACAATGTCGGGAATTTTTTATTTTACCTTATTGAATTTCAGTTGCCTAATTTTCTTTTTGTGTTGTATTCTCCGAGTTTTTTAACAATAAACACTGCGAGCAGACCGTCGATTACACCGAGTGCGGCACCTGCTAAAACATCGGTGGGATAGTGCATATAAAGGTACATTCTTGAAAAAGCCGTCAGAACCGCAATCACTATTGCCACCGTGCCCCATTTTTTATTGTTTGCAAAAATGGCTACCGCACTTTCTGTAGCACAGCGCGCATGCCCCGACGGAAAAGAATAGCTTGAAAGCTTTTTAATAATAACATTGGCATCTGCGTTCACTACATACGGACGCGGGCGGGCAAATATGTTTTTTAAAATCAGATTTCCGAACACTTCGCCTAAAATAAGCGCCACTCCAAGACATATACCCGTTTTTCGCGTCTTTTTAAAGCATAAAAGAACAACTGTCAGTATTATCCAAAAAATACCGCTGTTTGAAAGAGATGTTATTGCAATAAAAAAATAATCAAGAAATTTGCAAGAAAAGGTTTCTTGTATGAAGTTAAGTATTCCGATTTCAAATTCGTTCATAGCTTAACCTATTATTTAAAAAACAACGGCAGTTTTTCAAGGTATATAATGTCGTCACGGTCGGCGGCGTCGCCCTCTGCCAAAAATGAGCATGCCGCAACCTCCAAACCGCCCGCCTGCTTTACAAGCTCACGCACTGCTGCAAGCGATTCGCCCGTGCTTATAACATCATCGATAATAAGCACGCGTTTGCCTTTAAGCTGATTTACCTCGGTTTCACCGAGATAAAGATGCTGTTCTTTTTGGGTTGTAATAGAAGTAACCTTAACCTCAAGAGGATTTCTCATATAAACCTTAACGCCCTTGCGCGCGATTATGTAAGGCTTGCCGCTTTGACGAGCCATTTCATAAGCCATAGGAATGGACTTGGCTTCGGGTGTTATTATTACATCAAATTCAGGCACCTTTTTAAGCAGCTCTTTACAGCCTGCTATGGTGAGTTCGACATCACCGAAAATTATAAATGCCGCAATATCAAGCTTATCGCTTACGGGGAATTTTTCTAAATTTCGTTCAAGCCCTGCGATTTTCATAGTATAGTATTCAGACATAACAATTTCTCCTATTCACTTATTAAATCAGCCCGGAGGCCACTGCAAATATCTGCGTGCAAGCAGATGAAAATGTAAATGCCCCACCGTTTGCCCGCCGTCTTTGCCACAGTTTGTTACCACGCGAAAACCGTTTTCAAGATTTTCCTGCTTTGCTATTTCGGCAATCGCTTCATAAATTTTTGCAACATAAACGCTGTTATCCGAAGTGATTTCAGCAGCCGAGGCAATATGCTTTTTAGGCACTACAACGGCGTGAAACGGAGCCTGCGGGTCAATGTCTGCAAAAGCGTAAACGCTTTCATCTTCATAAATTTTGGTACTGGGTATTTCGCCGGCAATTATTTTACAAAATAAGCAATCTTTCATTTTATTTCACCATACCCGAAACAATGTCGCAAACCGCGTCAAGCGCTGTCTGCGCCTTTTCAATCTCTTTACCGCCTGCCATCGCGCTGTCAGGCTTACCGCCGCCGTTACCGCCGGCAATCTGCGCTACTGCCTTTACTATATTCCCTGCGTGAGCACCGCGCGCTAAAGCCGCCTTGCCTACGCCTGCGCAAAATGTAAGTTTTTCACCGTTGACTGACGCTAACACTGCAACGGCATTTTCATTTTCTGCCTTTAAGGTGTCAATCATTTTGCGAAGCTCATCAGGTGCTGTGCCGTCAAGCTTTGCAACGGCAACCTTAACGCCGTTTATATCTGCGGCAGATGACATTATATCGGTTAATTTGCCCGACGCTAATTTTGCTTCAAGTGATTCAATCTTCTTTGAATCTTCCTTCATTTGTTTTACGGTAGCCGCCGCCTTTACGGCAACATCTTCTATATTGCCGGTTTTAAGAGTAGCCGCCGTATCAACAAGAAGTGATTTATAGTGATTTATAAGATTTACTACATTAAAGCCCGTATATGCTTCGATTCGGCGTGTGCCTGCCGCAATACCGCTTTCGGATATTATTCTGAAAAGTCCGATTTTGCCTGTGTTGTCAACATGCGTACCGCCGCAAAGCTCGGTTGAAAAATCGCCCGCTTTTACAACACGAACAATATCGCCGTACTTTTCGCCGAAAAGTGCCATCGCGCCCAAAGCCTTTGCCTTGTCGATCGGCATTTCACTGTTTTCAACGGTTATGCCGCTTAAAATTGCGGTGTTAACAAGTTCTTCAACCCTTTTAAGTTCGTCGGCCGTTAAAGCCGAAAAATGTGTAAAGTCGAAACGAACAGACCTTTCATTTACAAGCTGACCTGCCTGCTCAACATGTGTGCCGAGCACCTGTCGCAAAGCTGCCTGCAAAAGATGTGCCGCGGTGTGATTACGGCGTATGGCGTCACGGCGTGCAACATCAATCTTTGCTTCAACCCTGTCGCCTACGGCAATTTCACCCGTAACAGTACCGATGTGCGTAAATATGCCGTCTGCCGTTTTCTTTGTGTCGGCAACCTTGAAACCGCCTATTACACCGCTGTCGCCTACCTGACCGCCGCTTTCTGCGTAGAAAACGGTCTTATTAAGAACGACAATAGCCTTTTGACCGGGCATTGCACTTGAAACATGTTCTCCCTCAACCACAATGTCAACAACGGTGGCAGTACATTCGTTTTGCAAATAGCCTAAAAATTCGGTAGCCGAAATATCGTCAAAGTTAATGCCGTCACTGCTCCAGCTTTCGCCGTCACTTGCTTTGCGTGCATTGCGCGCCTTTTCACGCTGCTGTTGCATAAGAGTGTTAAAGCCTTTCTCATCAACGGTCATTCCCTTTTCGGCTAAAATTTCGCGTGTAAGGTCAAGCGGAAAGCCGTAGGTATCATAAAGGCGGAATGCGTCGGCACCCGAAAGTACGCCGCCGTTCGCGGTAAGCTCGCCGAGTATTCCGAGACCTTGGTCGATAGTTTTAGAAAAGCTCGCTTCTTCGTTGGCAATAACCTTTTTAATAAGCTCTTGCTTTTCGACAAGCTCGGGGTAAGCAGCTGCATTTTCTTTTATTACTGCCTCAACCATTTTAACTAAAAACGCACTGTTAATACCTATGAGTCTGCCATGGCGCGCGGCGCGGCGAATCAGACGGCGAAGCACATAACCTCTGCCCTCATTAGACGGGATAATGCCGTCGCTTATCATAAATGTAGATGCACGGGCGTGGTCGGTAATAGCACGGATAGAAACATCTATCTTGTGGTCTGCGCCGTATTTTTTACCCGAAATTTCACAAACCTTGTCGAGTATATTGCGTATAGTATCAACCTCGAACATATTGTCAACCCCCTGCATTACGCAGGCAAGCCGTTCAAGACCCATACCCGTGTCAATATTTTTATGTTCAAGCTCGGTGTATGTTCCGTCACCCATATTGTTAAACTGCGAGAAAACATTGTTCCAGATTTCCATATATCTGTCACATTCGCAACCCGGCTTACAATCCGGAGAACCGCAGCCGTATTTTTCGCCGCGGTCAAAATAAATTTCACTGCAAGGTCCGCAGGGGCCTGTGCCGTGCTCCCAGAAGTTATCCTCTTTTCCGAGCTTTACAATGCGCTCTTCCGGCACGCCTATAACATCGCGCCATATAGCGTAGGCCTCGTCGTCCTCTTCATAAACAGAGGGCCAAAGCAAATCTTCGGGTATTTCGAGCTCTTTTGTCAAAAATTCCCATGCCCACGGAATAGCCTCTTTTTTAAAATAGTCGCCGAATGAAAAATTTCCGAGCATTTCAAAATATGTGCCGTGGCGCGCGGTTATTCCCACGCGCTCAAGGTCGGGTGTGCGAATACACTTTTGGCAGGTGGTAACGCGGTTACGCGGGGGCGTTACCTCGCCGGTAAAATATTTTTTCATAGGCGCCATACCCGAGTTTATAAGCAACAAGGATTTGTCGTTATTAGGCACTAAAGAAAAACTGCCGAGCCGCAGATGACCCTTTGACTCAAAAAATGACAAATACCTTTCACGAAGTTCGTTAAGCGACATCCATTTCATAATTTTTACTTCCTTAAATCTAAGTTGTATGCTGTTTTTAAAAACCGATTTTAACGACTTTAATAAACAAAAATCAATATAAACATACTAAGTAATTATATACCGACTGCTACATTTTGTCAATAATTCTATAAGTCAAAAAATATTTAAGATTAAAAGTTTTTAGTGACTTTTGACCGGTTGTATGTTAGTATGTTTTCGGTGATGGATATGTTTTATATGACGACCTCCAATATTCCGGTGGGTGTGGGCTTCGGCGCATACGGTTTAGTTCATTTTATTTGGCTTGGAATTTTAGTGATTTCATGCTCGGCGGCCGTAATTATTTACAGAAGGCTTAATACCGAAAAACGCAACATTATGCGTATTACGGTTGCCGCAATGATAGTTCTTAATGAGATTATTAAAAATATCATGCTCATTATTACACATCAGTTTGAATACGGTCATCTTCCGTTTCATCTTTGCGGCATAAACATATTAGCAATTGCATTTCACGCTTTCAAACGAACTAAAACCGTTGATAATTTTTTATATTTGTTTTCAATAGTAGGAGCTATGCTTGCGTTGCTCTTCCCGAATTGGGCAATACTTCCCGCTTGGAATTTTATGTGCCTTCACAGCTTTACCATACATATTCTTTTGGTTTTATACCCTGTAATGCTTGTGGGCAGCGGTGATATAAAGCCCGATATAAGGTTTGTTCCAAAATGTATGCTTATGCTTATTGCATTTGCTGTGCCGGCATATATTTTGAATAGGCTTTGGGATACAAACTTTATGTTTTTAATGGAACCCGACAAGGGAAATCCTCTCGAGCTTTTTAAAAATTTGTTGGGCAGTCATTTGTGGGCGTTTCCCATTCTTTTACCCGTAGTTGTGCTTGTGATGTATCTTCCGCCTATAATTTACAATAAAATCAAAAGCAGAAAAGAATGTGAAAAGGAAAAGGTAAAAGCATAATAAAAGCTGTGCCGTAAAAACTTGCGTTTTTACGGCACATTTTGATCTTAAATCACACTTAAACTATATTTATTTGACAGCATTTCGTAACCTTATGTTAAAACAGTCTGTTATACACAATGTCGATTATTTGGTCAAAAACGCCGTTGTCATACCCCGACGGCCCCGGGGCGTCGGTCAGCAGTGCCATTATGTATGGCGAACCGTCTTTCCAGACAATTCCCGCGTCGCTGTAAGACATCCAATCACCCTTGCTGTTACTGCCCTGCTTGTGCGAATATTCCGCCCCGTCGGGCGACGAGGTTGCATAATTACACGCGGTATTGGTACAGCTTTTATATAAAAAACGCGAATATTCGGTATCTGTTTCAAAATAATCGTATATACAACGCCAAAGTCGCACCAAATCGTTTGACCTTGTATGAAGGCTCCACACAGTAGGCTTTATCTGAAGCGAATCGCACCCAAGCTCTCTTATAAATTTGTTATAACCTTCGGTGCCAAAGTAATCGACAATCATTCGGTAACCGACATTATCACTTATTGACATAGTCTTGTAAAGCGCCGTTTCAACCGTAAATACGGTACCGAAGGGCGAATACTGCATATCGCCCGTGCCCGACTCGTAATGCTTTTCAAGGTATGTAAGCTCATCACCCAAACTGCCGTTACCGTTTTCCATCTGCCTGCAGGCATATAGCGCATACGCCGCCTTTACGGTACACGCACCGAATATGGCGGTTTCGGTATTATATGCCAATGCCCTGTCACTGTTCAGCGAATACACCGCCAGAGAGATATTACGGCTGTATGAGTCTAAAACCGTTTGAAGCTCTGAGATTGCATCGCTGTACCGAGAAGCGTTAAGCTCGCCGTAAAGCGTCACGGTTTTTCCGCAACCGTTCATAAGTTGCGAAAGATTATCGGGATTTTCAGCCGTAACCGTACTTTCATAACCCGTTTGCGTCTGTGATATCGGTTCATTGCTTTGTGACTGCGTGTATTGTGAAGTGTTATTGCAGGCGCTTAAAAAAATCACAAAACAAACCAATATCGAAATTATTTTAACATAGTTTTTAAACATTGCCGCTACTCTTTTTACCGAAAGATTTTTCTTTTGATTTTTACTAAAAAAACGAGAATTTTTGTTTTGAAAATCAGCCTTACGGGGTAAAAAAATCCGTTAAGTTTTACATAGATTTTGTATAATACCGATTTTTTGCAATCAATATATTTACCCGAGCGGTAAACCGCCGTCATTACGCCCAAAATATCGCTTTGCGGCACATATTCGTTTGAATAGGTATTGTCGCCGCGAATTATATATGTGCCCTCTTGTTTTACTCCGATTATTCTATGCAAAACAAGCTTGTCCGCCCCCGTTTTTCTGTAAAGCACAACTTCGCCGACTGAAACAGGGCGTGAGGTGCGGCTTATTACAACAATATCCTTATGTGTGCGAAGAAGCGGTTTCATACTTGCGCCCGAGGTTAAAAAGTATGCTGTTTCACGGCTTTTCAAAACCTCTTCGGCCGAATTCAAACTGTACGCTTTCATACCAAAAGTTCAGCCTCGTTAAGACGCTCAATAAGTTTGTCAACACTCTCGGCGGCGTCTTCACGCGACGCGTCGGGGTATTCGTCTAGCACCGCGTCAATTAAGCTTTCACGGTCTGTCTCAGACTCGAGCTTTTTAAATATAAACGCTCCCGTTTCGTTTAATTTTATAAAACCGTTAAAGCCTCCCGAGATGTTACCGACAGACACTGCCACGGTTTCACCTGCAACCTGATTTATTACAAACCTATACCTAAGTTTCATCGTCATCCTCCAAATTCAATGCGTCTTTATTTATTTTAAATCCGCCCGAAAGCTCATTGTTTTGCACGGGTAAATATTCGTCGTCCAAGCCGTCTAATATACTTTCGGACCGCTCGCTGCTATACGCCGAAACAGCGGCAAAAATGTCATCCGCCTTCCACTGTTCAAGCAGTTTTTCGCCTTCGGGATATTCGGTGACACCCGAATGATTTTTAAAATATACCGAGCAGATAATAATATACAAAATAAGAATAACCGCCGCCCCAAGCGTAACCGCAATTCCCGTATCAAGAAATGTGTTGCGATACTCAAACCTGATTTGTGACTCGCCCGCATCAACTGCCACAGCCATAAAACCACAGTTAACCCTTTCGATCTCGACCTTTTTGCCGTTGACGGAAGCAGACCAACCCTCATCGTAAGGCACCGAGAAAAACACGAGCGATTTTTTATCACGGGTCACTTTTGCCGTAAAGCCGCCGTTGTCTATGCTGAAGCTTTTGGCAGCGGTTTTTCGCAAGGACTCGCAATCGGATGCCATAGACTCATCGGTAAAACTTAATTTTGCGGCGCTGTTCTCATAGTCGCCATACACAGCGCCCGATTTGAGAGTGTTTATATCGGTCATATATTCGCCGTATTTTTCAATCTGCTCATCGGTTAGCAATATTGCCTTTAACATCAAGCGTGAATTATAGTTTTTGCTGTAGTCCTCGAAAAAATCATGGCTCATATAGTAGTCATACGAAAAGCCGTACGGTATATAATTTTGATTTTCATACACATAATAATTTCCGCTGGTTTTTACATATTTGTAGCCTGGCATCAAGGTTTGTCCGTCATCATCTAAAAAGCTGTCGCCGTCAACACGGTTAAGCAAATATTTTACCGAAAGCAGCGGTCTTATAGCTGGGTAATCGGTATCGGGTCTGCTTGCCACCGAGCGTTCGATTCCGATGCTGTCGTAAAACTGCATAATCGACGGTGACACCACCGAATGAAACGCATTTATGCAAGGGTAACCCAAATACATACCCGTGTTATCGACGCCGTCATAAACATCTATTCTGAAATTGCTTTCGTCGTCAAGAAAAACCTCGCCCTCAATAAGCGAATCGATCATAACTTCTTTTACATTGTAAGAATGTGTGCGGCCGAGCGCGATAAAAACATTCCCGTATAGCACGGATATTACACAAACGCAGGCTATTGAAGACTTGTAAAATTTAGTGCGGTTTGATTTTAAAACCGCAAAAAGCGGTTTTTGAATTAAAACACAAATTATTGCAATAAGGCAGGTTATCCAAAAACGCCAAATATAAATTCCGTCACTGCTTTGGGTGTATAAGCCGAAAATGATTTCACCGTCGCTGTTTTTTTGCGGAAAAAAGCCGATAACCAAGGTAAATGCCAGAGTTATTGCGGCATTCCACCTAAAGCCGCCTGTCCAATCAACCGAATCGTCTTCGGTAAGCATTGCGGTTGCCAGGGCTATCATAAGCACAGGCATATAAAACCAGCGTGCGTAATAAGAAACATTAAAGGCATAAAATGCGCTGTTAAGTACGGGCACCATGGCACATAGCACGCAAATTGCCAGCACCCGTTTAAGCCAACTTTTTTCACGCAGTTTAAACCAGGTGAAAAAGCCCGTCATACTGAAAACAGGCAGCCAGCCGCCGAGCGACGACCACTTAACATCGGCATTAGGAAAGAATACGGGGCGCGCAGGCAGGTCGGGCGGAAAGAAAAAGCACTGTATAACATTCAAATATATCTGTTCCTTACCGTAAGTGATGCCGTTCCAACCCATAAGAATATCCGAAACGCGCTCATTGCCCGATATTGCATTTAAGGCAGGAAAAAGCAAAGCAGCCGACATCAAAAGACCCAAAATCGCCTCAAACAGCATTACCAAAAACCGTGAAAACTTTACCTTAACTGATTTCGAAAAGAGCCGTACAAAAAAGTAAATTATGCAAAATACAACCATTCCGAAAAAGAAAAAGTAGTTGGTAATCGCACAAAACGCAACGGCTAACGCAAACACGCCGCGGCGATTTTCGGTAATGAGCAGTTCCATTGCAAGCAATAATAAAGGAAAAGCGATTATTGCCTCGTGAAAATGATTAAAAAATATGTTGTATATAGAAAAGCCCGAAAAAGCATAAAGCAAGCCGCCGAGCGACGCCGCATAGGCGGTTTTTGTAAAACGGCGTATATACAAATAACCCGTTAACGCCGCACAGGCAAATTTAAGAATAAGCAACGGACCCATAAGGTACGGCACAAAGCTGTTAGGAAAAATAAGCGTTATCCAGAAAAAAGGACTGCCGAGCAGATAAAACGCATAAGAGCCAATAAAATCAGAGCCTAAATCGGTAAGCCAGTTCCAATTTACATCACCCGTGCGTATAGCCTGATGACACATTTGGTAAAACGGTATCTGCTGAACATTAAAATCGCCGTAAAAGGTGAAATAGCCTTCGCCCATAATCATATAGGGCACAAAAAGGCAAGCGGCAGTAAATAACGCCACTAAAAAAGTAAACAGCTTCTTTTCTTTTTGCGGAAGCAATAATATATGTTTGCTTTGTGAAAATGTCATAGAATTTTACCCCACGGCACATTTAATACAACTATTGCTTATTATAACAAAAAATGCTATAATATTCAAGTAAGGATGTGATAACTTTGTCAAGTCATTTTTATGCGATGATGTCGCGAATGAAAAACATACAGCGTTGGGGTCTTATGCGTAACACCCGACCCGAAAATTTAAGTGAACACACATTAGAGGTTGCTTTTATCGCTCACGCGCTGGCAATAATAAAAAATCGCCGATTCGGCGGAAATGTTGACCAGAACGCCGTGGCGGTTGCCGCTATGTTTCACGATACCTCCGAGATCATAACAGGCGATATGCCGACACCTATAAAGTATTATAACGCCGATATAAAAAATGTTTATAAAGAGATAGAGGGCATAGCCCAAGGCCGACTTATCGGTTTGTTGCCCGAAGATTTGCGTGATGATTTCGTGCCTGCTTACAACCCCGACAGTGAAACGGCACGGCTTGTTAAAGCGGCAGACAAAATATCGGCGCTTATAAAATGCATCGAAGAAAGAAACAGCGGTAATACGGAATTTTCATCTGCCGAAAAATCTACCCTTGAAGCAATAAAAAAAATGAATATGCCTGAGGCCGATATGTTTTTAGATGAGTTTTTAAGCAGTTATTCACTGACGCTTGACGAACTGAAATAAAGCTTAAGCGGTACACCGAGGCTTTCGGTTGCCGCCTTTTTTGCCTATTGCGATTTATATGAATTAAATACTTGAAAAAGTATCTTAAATATATTATATTATATACTTAGTGTGCCTTTGTGCATATTATCTGCATTTTTCCGTTTGGAGGTTTTTATATGTCCGATTATTTGCATATGAGCAAAGATGAACTAAAAGCGGAATACAGCTCCGCAAAACAAGAATACGAAAAGCTGCGCGCACTGCATTTATCGCTTGATATGTCGCGCGGCAAGCCCGGCGCCGACAATATGGATTTAAGCGAAAAAATGTTTGACCTTGTAGGCAACGACACAGGCTTTAAAAACATTGACGGTATTGATTGCCGAAATTACGGTGGGCTTGACGGTCTGCGTGAGCTCAAAAATCTTTTTGCCGAAGTTTTGGGGTTGGCCCCCGACCAAATTATAGTAGGCGGCAATTCTTCGCTTAATATGATGTTTGACATCATAGCTCAGGCTATGACTCACGGTTTAGGCGGCGAGCCTTGGGGCAAGCAGTCAGGTCTTAAATTTTTATGCCCCGCCCCCGGATACGACCGTCACTTTGCAATTACTGAATATTTCGGTTTTGAACTGATACCCGTAAAGCTTAATGCCGACGGCCCCGATATGGACGAGGTTGAAAAATTAGTAAACGACGAAAAGGTTAAGGGTATATGGTGCGTTCCCAAATATTCAAACCCCGAAGGTATTACATACAGCGACGAGGTTGTGCGCAGGTTTGCAAGACTGCGCCCCGCAGCTAAAGATTTTAAAATCTTTTGGGATAACGCATATTGCATTCATGACCTTTATGACGAAGGCGACAAGTTGCTTAACATTTATGACGAGTGCGTCAAAGTCGGCAACCCCGACTTACCGATTATTTTTGCGTCAACTTCAAAAATTTCATTCCCCGGTGCCGGTGTGGCAGTTGCCGCAGGAAGCCCCAATAATGTATCAATACTTAAAAGCCGTATGAAATTCCAAACCATCGGCCCCGACAAGCTTAATCAGCTTCGCCACGCGCGTATGTTCCCGTCATGCGACGATTTGTACCGTCATATGAAAAAGCACGCCGATATTATACGTCCTAAATTTGAAAGCGTGCTTACAGAACTTGACGCACGCATTAAGGATACGGGTGTTGCTCATTGGACTAATCCTAAAGGCGGATACTTTATAAGTCTTTATGTATTGCCCGGCTGTGCAAAACGAGTTGAACAGCTTTGTGCAAACGCAGGTCTTATTTTAACACCCGCAGGCGCGGCTTACCCCTACGGCATTGACCCCGACGACTCTAATTTGAGAATAGCGCCGACATATCCGAGCGCCGAAGAAATTAAAACGGCGGCTGTGGTT
>ERZ780149.2662-NODE-2662-length-16186-cov-9.176802_pt1 | contig 16186 bp, 15 predicted proteins | sample MGYA00511367_ERZ780149 | MGnify/ENA primary metagenome ERZ780149 (study PRJEB29588, sample SAMEA2153852) | human gut metagenome | biome: human gut; feature: human-associated habitat; material: faeces | place: Denmark | collected 2008/2010 ... | reverse complement strand
TTATTAATACCTTATTATTTAAATTAAATACTACCTTAAACATTCTATCAAATATTAATGGCATAAATATTCCTTCTTGTATTTTTTCTTTTATCATTTATCTCTCCTTCTTCACTTTTATTAACCATTTTTATTCTTTGTCAAATAAAGTACCTAAGTCATGCCCATACACGCACCTCCTTTCTATATATTAAATACTCCATTTTTTTCACATTTTACCAAAAATACGATAATTTATCTAAAAAAATTGTAAAAGCATACAGAAAGCGAACACAAAATTAACACCTGGTTAATAAAATGATCAATTTTTATCTATTTTGAGTTATCCACAGGAGACCTAGAAAAACATGTTTTCTCGATCTTTTAATTAAAACTGAAAAAGAAGACCACATTTAAGATCTTCATTTTATATTATTTATGAATATACATAGCATCCCCAAAAGAGAAGAAACGATACTTATTTTCTACAGCATGTTTATAAGCATTTAATATAATATCTTTACTAGCAAAAGCAGATACTAACATTACTAAAGTAGATTTTGGTAAATGAAAATTAGTAATAAGTCCATCAATAGCCTTAAACTCATATCCTGGATATATAAATATATCTGTCCAACCATTACACTCTTTAAAAGTATTATATTTAGTCATAATAGTTTCTAATGTTCTAGTAGTAGTAGTTCCTACTGCTATGATGTTTCTTCCTTCTAATTTAGCTTTATTTAGAGTGTCCGCTACTTCTTTAGTCATACTATAAAATTCACTATGCATCTTATGTTTAGTAACATCAGAGACTGCTACTGGTCTAAAAGTTCCTAATCCTACATGAAGTGTTATATAACAAATAGTAATACCTTTATCTTCAATCTCTTCTAATAATTCTTTAGTAAAATGTAATCCTGCAGTAGGAGCAGCACTACTACCAATATTTTTAGCATATACAGTTTGATATCTATCTTTATCATCTAATTTAACTTTAATATATGGAGGAAGTGGCATATTACCTAATTTATCTAATATTTCATAGAAAATACCATCATATACAAAATTAAACTCTCTTATACCATCTTCACCTAATGCTACACATTCACATTTTAATTCTCCATTACCAAAAGTAATAATAGTACCTATCTTTACCCTTTTAGCGGGCTTTACTAAACATTCCCAAGTATCTTCTTTAATATTCTTTAATAATAATACTTCAATAACTGCTCCTGTATCTGATTTTACCCCTATTATCCTCGCAGGCATTACTTTAGTATCATTGAGTACTAATACATCCCCTCTATTTAAATAATTTACTATATCATAAAATCTATCATCTATCATATTACCATTATTCTTATCTAACACTAATAACCTAGAACTTTCCCTATGTTCTAATGGTACTTGTGCTATTAATTCTTCAGGTAAATAATAATCAAAATCATCAGTCTTCATAATATCCCTTCTTTCTAAAATATTATATAATAAATATATATTTATATCAAGTTATTTTAACAATTGCATTAAAAAGAAGATACTAACTATCTTCTTTGAAATCTTACAATCATCACTTACTATAATAATTTGGATAATGCCGATTGATCAGCACTATTTATTACTCCATCTCCATTTACATCGGCATTTAATAATTCTTGTCCTGTTAATGTACTTGACCCTGATAAGTATTCATATAAATATTGTATATCATATACATCGATACTACCATCACAATTTATATCTCCATAATTAATAGTGTAATATGATTTATCAATTTTATTGTAAGGTAAAAGGGAACCTGAAGAATTTTTGTAATTGTCAGGATTTGCTATATACATTTGCAATAGTCCTAAATCTATTACATTTACTTTTCCATCTCCGTTTACATCACTATTCTTTAATGCCTGATCGCTTATTTTTGCATTATTATTTAAATAGGTAGATAACAATATTGCATCTTCTTCAGTTATCTCACCATCTTCATTTACATCCCCATATAATACATAGTCTGTTATTGGATAATTTGGTAATTGTCCCGAAATATATCCTCGAATATATCCTGAAATTATTGTTCTATCCAAATAGTTAACTTTTCCATCTCCATTTATATCTGCATTTCTTAGTTGTTGATAGCTTAACATTTGGCTACCAGATATATAATTATATAATAAACTTGCATCTATAGTATTAATTTTATCATCTTCGTTCACATCACCATAAAAGACATAATCTGTTATTGGTTCATTTGGTAGAGTATTTTGATACATACTAACAGAAAATCTTTTAATTAATAATTGGTCAGTAGTATTTACAATCCCATCTCCATTTACATCTGCATTGAATAGTTGTTGTTTTGTTAGACTTCTTGTATTTGCTAAATATTGCTGTATCCATAATGCATCAATTGCATTTTCTTTTCCATCTTCATTTACATCCCCTATTACTGCTTTAGTTCTAACCAACTCTTTCTTAGATTTGGTACTTGCTTCTATCTTAATTGAGGCATTAAATATTTTATTTGAATATTTATTTTGATGTTTTTGACTATCACAAGTAGTTATGTTTTCATCAGTACACGCTTCACTAATCCACATTAAATAGACATAAGTATCAGTACTTGTAGTTAAGTCTTGCTGAGTATTAGTAAGTACTAATCTATTATTTTCTATTGTATCGAATGATGGAGAAAAGTTTCCTTCAGATAATAATGTTCCATTTTTATATAGTCTCCACTTTACATATTTACTTTTTAATGCTGAAGACATACTTATATCTCTTAATGCTATATCATATATTGTATTACTTGGATTAGAAGATACTCCCGATACCATAAACTTTATTTTTAATATTCTACTATCAGTTACATCTACTCCTGTTACTAAGGTATCACTTATCGGTAACATATTTCCTGTACTAGTTATTGTACTAGTATTAGTACTATCATAAGTAACATTGGCATTTATTGTACCAGTAGTAGTATTTATTCCTATTGGATTAAATGTAACTATTTTTAAAGCATAAGTAATACCAAATACACCTAATACTATTACTATTAACATAGCTATTAAAAACTTTATATTATTTTTTATAAAACTCATTATTATCCTCTCCTATTTACATATATAATTATACTATAGATAGAATATTTTATCAATAATATTTTTCTATCTATTTACAAAAAAATAAAAATATAGTAATATTAATATAGATAAAGATTGAAAGAAGGAATTGTAAAATGAAAAAAATTAAATTATTATTTGTTATACTAGGAGTAATATTATTATCTGGATGTAATATTACTAAAGATAGTATGGAAGATATTGAAATATATACTACTTTATATCCTATTAAATATTTAATTAATAGTTTGTATGGTACTAATGGTACTATTAATAGTATTTATCCATCAGGAGTAGATGTTAATGATTTTAAACTATCTGATAAGAAAATAAAAGAATACTCTAAAACTGATTTATTTGTTTTTAATAGTTTAGATAGAGATCGTGATATTGCTGTTAAGATGATTAATGAGAATAAGAACTTAAAAGTTATTGATGTATCCATGGGTATGACTTATGATAATAATATTGAAGAATTATGGCTTAATCCTTATAATTATTTAATGATGGCAGAGAATACTAAAAATGGTCTACTTGAATATGTTAGTAATCCTTATTTAATATCTAATACTGAAGGTACTGGTATTGAAGATAAGTATGAAGTATTAAAATATGATTTATCCAGATTAGATGCTGATATTAAAGAAAGTATTAGTCTTGCTAAGTATAAAACAGTAGTAGTAGATTCTAACTTATTTAAATATTTAGAAAAGTATGATTTAAAAGTTATCTCTCTTGAAGAGAATGAAGAATTAAATGAGAATACCATAGATGAAGTTAAGAAATTAATTAGAAATGGTAATATTAAATATATTTATTCTGCTGGCAGGGAAACTAATAATACTTGTAAAAGTTTAATCGATACATATAATCTTGAATTAGTAACTATTAATACAATGAATTCTATAGATGGTGGTATTACTAATTCTAATGAGAATTATATTACTATTATGAATAATAATTTAGAATTACTTAATAAAGAATTATATAAGTAAAATATATAGACTTTTATATAATAAGTATGGTTGATACACTATAGAGAGTCAATAAATTGTCTCTCTATAGCACTTCAAGACATCGGCTTGGAGTGAAATCAAAAAATATGTGTTTAATTTTTGAAAAAAGTACTAGACAAAATAAAAAAAATGTAATATAATTATATTATGTTTGACGGCGAGATAGCTCAGTTGGCTAGAGCATTTGGTTCATACCCAAAGGGTCGAGGGTTCGAATCCCCCTCTCGCTACCATAGTAAATATTAAAAGAGCAAATGAATGCTCTTTTTTACTATTCTATAATTATATTTGTATCAATAGTATTTATTTTATTTAATACATCATTTTCTATATTCTCTATATTATTTGTTACCTTTAATAATTCTTCTTTATAGTTACTTAGTTTATCTTTAGTAAGTCTTATATTATTATTTGTATTTAATAGTATACTTCTAGTCCCTAAATTATCATATGGTATATTTAAAGAACTTATACTATCTATTATATCTTCTAGTATACTTATATTTTCATTTATATTAGTATATACTCTATTTATACTAGTACTATCATATTTAATCTTAGGCATTTTTATCCTCCCTAGTAATAGAAATATTATCATATAAATTATATACATCTTTATAGAAACTAGATATCTTTTTTAGTATATCTAATAATATTAAATAGTTATTATTTTCAGTATTTATTTTATTATTAAAATATGTAGCATCTTCTCCTGAATAATATTCTCTTATTTTATATAGTTCACTAAATACTTCATTATTATTATCTTCATACTTATTTAGAAGTTCTTCTAGTAAGGTTATATCTTTAATTAGATTCTTAGTATCAATTTCCATTTATTTCACCTCTATTTACAGATTGTAATAATACTCCATAATTTTCTTCCATTCTTGGTAAAATGACATTTCTTATTGTAGTGTATTCACCTGTTAGTTCATCTAGCATATCTAGTATTTCAGTTTGATTATATGCTGTATTATCTACTGATACTATACTATTTATTGAAGATATTAATCTATTTAAATTATTGTATACCTCTATCAATAATAGTGATTTTTCATATAATATTCGTATTGCTTTTTCATACTCATATAATCTCATATTATAGTCCACTTCTATTCCTCCTTAGCACTATTAGCTAAATTATGATATTTTATATATTCTTCATAATCTAACTCATTGTAATATTTTATTTTATTTTCTAGATATCTTATATTTTCTTCTTTATCTTTAAGTAACTTATCTAAAAATAAACATATATTTTTATTTTTATCTTTGACCATTTTATTATTCTTACTAATATAATCATTTTCTAATTTATATAGAGTATTTTTTATGTTGTCTACTAGTTTTTCTTCTTCTTCCTTATATAATTTTAATTTATTTAATGTTACTAATAATGCACTTATATCTATTTTAATATTGTTATTCATACCTATCTCCTCTACTATAGTAAGTCTATCATAAATATTTATTATTGTAAAGAAAAAAAAGATGTCTTTTGACACCTTTGTTATGCATCCTTTCCAGAATATGTTTGACTAACATTCTCATCCGATGTAATATAACTTTGAATAAATTCATTAAATTTAGAAGCAAAGTTAGAATCATTACCATCTAAATAAGCATATAATCTTTCTAAAGATTCATTTATTCTATCAATGTATCCTTGCATACTTGAAGTAGCAGCTCCTGCAAATGCAGTATTAACTTTATCTCTTAAAGAAGATGAAGCATTTTTAGATTCTTGATCTAATTCAGCTTTTTTTGTTTTGATTTTGTTCATTGCTACTTTAGCAAGTTCTGGATCCATTCCTAAAAAATTACTATCCATTATTTCACCTCCATATTATTTTTTATTAAGCGTTGCCACTTGATCTTTGTTTTTCTATCCAATTATTGTAAGTTGTTTCGAACTCCATAGCCATAGTATCATAAGTTTCAGTAACAGTTTCTTTTGTACTGTTAATAACTTTTGTTAGAGCATCTCTATATGCGTCAGCATCTTCACCTTTCCATGCATCAGCAATAGCACTTTCAACTTCAGGAAAACTATTTAAAATATCTAATAATTTAGTCTTTCTAAGTCTAATTTCTGCTGCTAAATCATTATAGCCATTTGCATTGTATCCAATAGTAGCCATCGTTTCACCTCCTTTTATGAATCTGTAATAGTAACTCTCTACTATCTAATAAAATTATAACATATTTCATTATTAAAGTAAAATAAAAATGTCAATTAATTGACACTTTTATTTCTATCTCTTTTTAACATATCTATGTAACACTCTTTAACATTTTCATCTGATACTATATAACTTTGGATAAAATCATTTAACTTTGATGTAAATGAGCGTTTATTACCATCTAAATATCCATATAGTTCTTCTAATGAATCATTAATTTCTTCTATGTATTTAAGCATTTTTTCTCTATCTTTATTATCTTTAAATACTTTATTTACTTCTTTTTTTAATGATTGACTTGCTTCTTTTGATTCTTTTACTAACTCTTCTTTTTTTTCTTTTATCAAGTCTCTTGCTTTATCAGCAAGATCTGTATTCATACCTTTAAAATCTTTCTTCATAATTCCTCCTTATATTGCTTATAAAATTATATCTCTCTAATATCTGAAAAATTTGTATTATTAATATTATTGGTATTATTACTATTTTTTAATGTTTCTCTAAGTTGGGATGCTTGATTTTGATAATAGCCAACATCACTAGGAGTTGCATTACCATATATATCTGTGCTTTCTGGTGCTGATCCAGTATCGTAACCAATATGAATGTCACCATAACCATAATCATAATCTACACCATGTGAATTCCAACTAGTACCATTATTATTTACGATACTTTCACTTGCTTGAAGATGCATGTTACTTGGTAATGTATACTGTCCTGATAAAACTAATCTTGCTGCATTTTTTAAATCTTCCTTTTCAGCCTCTGATGCTCCACTTGTTACAGTATCAAAGTCACTAGTAGCATAACTACTTAATCCTTGATATACATTGTTTGATAAACTTGTTAGCCTGTCAGAGAAAGTGTTTCCTACTCCTTTATCATAAGCGTTATTTAAAGCTACTGCTCCGCTATTTAGAAAGGCAAACCATTCTTCATCACTACCATGTACAAATGATCCTCCAGCTTCTCTGAACATTAATGCCGCTAGTCTTTCAACATCTGCTTCAGTGAAGTTAGTTAAGGAATCTCTACCTGTTATAGATTTAAATGGATCAAATGGCTTAGTCGATACATTTTCGACATTTAATCTATCTAATGTTCCTTTATCTACCTCTGATGTTAACTTCTTTGAAGTAATTCCTCCATTATCATTTGAAGAAACATTTGTTGGTGTATTTTGGTCATTATTCTTTTTAGTAATAGTTCCTATCGGATCTTTAAAGAAGTTACCTATTTTTGTAAAAATACTTCCCCTTGATTTTTTAGGAGTAACTCCAGCATCCTTTAGTACATCTCTTCCTGTATACCCTCCTAAGAAGCCTCCACCACTAGGTCTTTTTATCTGTCCATATGGATGTTCTTTACTATTAATCTTCACTTTATCAGCACTATTAATGGCAGTAGGAGATATACCACTAGTACCTTTCATCGTACCATTTGCTATTGTTTGTCTATCTCTATTATTAATAGCACTAGGTGAAAGATCTCTATATGTTCCATCATTAACATAATTATTTTTAGTAGAAGAATTAATATCTTTTCTTACTTGTGCTCCAGAATATCCCCCTAGGAAACCTCCTGATTTTGGAGTATCTATTTTTGTATATTTTGTTCTACCTGATGAGCCATTTGAAATTGTCTTTCCTCTACTAGCAGCGTCTACTCCTAGATCATAATCTTGTACAAATATTTTAGGAATAAATTGACCATTTACAGTTGTTCCATTTCTTCTAGTGTATTCAAGATAGCTAACATTATTTTTTTGTAAGTATTCTAGTCCTGCTATATTAGTATTTACATTAGCCGTAGCATTGAACGTTGGAGATGTATTTCTCTTTACTGTAGTGCCACCAGCATTACTTCTTACATGTGATCCAGTATAGCCTCCTAAAAAATTATTTCTTGTTGTAGTTCCTGTTATGTTATTACCTTTACTTGATGAACTAGTTGATGGTTTATAACCACTAGATGCTGGTTTATATCCCGTTGCTCTATTATCAGCATTTTTTATAGCAGTTGGCGTCGCCCCTGAAGATGGTCTATATCCTGAACTAGAACCAGATGATGATCTTGAACTTGAGTTGGAAAAAGATCCTGATGTTGATTTACCTCCTGAACCTGAACTTGATTTTGAGCCTGAACTTGATTTTGAGCCTGAACTTGATTTTGAGCCTGAACTAGATTTTGAGCCTGAACTAGATTTTGAGCCTGAACTAGATTTTGATGATGACTTCGAACTACTACTGCTACTTGGCTTTGATGTGCTCTTCGATGTACCTTTTGAATAATTTTTACTACTACCTGGTTTTTTACTTGTAGTTTTATTTACATAATATTTATCATTATCATATACTCCAAAGAAATGATTTTCTTCATTATTTATTAATTCCATTTTTTATTCCTCCTATTATTCTTAATATTTTCTATTATTTCTATATGTTCCAGTATTCACACAATTTTTGCCACGCCTTTTAGCATCTTCTAGCAAATCATATGTTTCGATATTTTGTAATATTGGTCCATTTCTAAATGCTCTTTTTCCTCTGGTTGTTTCTTTTGAAATACTAGAGGCTTTTTCATTATTTATGTATTTTATACCATCTTTTTCTTGTACATTATTCAAATTATTTTCTAATACCATATTCTTCTTATTATCTGGTAACATTCTCTACACACAGCCTCCTTAACATATTCTTTACTCTTTCTTTATTATTATTACATTTTAAGTTTATCATAAAAAGGGCTAAAAGTAAATATAAAGTGTAAAATCATTTACACTTTATACTTCTACTAATAATATTTTTGTAGCATTTCTTATATCAGTATTGATGATAATATCATTATTATCATATACTCTACCAGTATCTACATTAATCATTGCATAATCTCTATCTAGATTAAACATACCTTCAGTCGAATCACTGATCATTTTTACTATAAGTCTATTTACTTTCCACATTATTTCATTTACAGGGATGAACAAGTCATAACTTTCTCCTAGTGTCGGTACATAAAGATTTATTAATACTTTGTTACTCATTATCATCACCTTCTTGTCTATATTCTTCAAGTTCAATAGTCTTTATCAGATCTGCTCTTCCATCAGTTATAACAAAACCAAAGTTGTTTTTATAAGTACTACTCATTTCTTTAGTAATTTTACTTAATTTGAATAGATTTTGATCAGATAATCCTGTTCCTATCCAAATACCATCAGTATCGTTTTGAATCATTCTGTACCATGAATCATATTCATATTTCTTAATCTTTTTATAATCATCTGCTATTACAATATTGATATTTTCTAAGTATTTAATTTCATTCATAAATATTTCTAATTTTTTCATATCTACTTTTATTTTAAACTTGTTAAAATCTTGGAAATATACTATTGTCTTTAAATTCTTGATATTACTATTTTTAAGTCTATTAGCATAGTCTATTAATAAGTAAATTATTCTATTAGCATCATCATTAAAGTAATTTCTTACTACACTTTTCATATCAGTTAAATTATTATTCATATCTATTAATATAAGCTGTGTATTTTTTAATTTACTTAACTCATATAATAATGCTCTTGAGAAATTATTGGTGTTACTAGCAGTTGTACTTAATATTAAAGTTGATAGATATGATGTAAAGTCATAATTAACTACTTCAAGTGAAGACTTTGATACTCCTATTGGAACACTACTTAGATTCTTAAAGTATTTAGATACGCTATCTAAAGTAACAATGTTTGGAAGTGTTGGCACTCTTCTTGCTACATAATTATTTATTTCTTTTAATCTATTACCTATATTTATTAAGTATACATTTTCATCATTATTATCAGTAATAATTGCTGTTTGAAATTCATAGATATTATCTGTTTTAAATAGACCTCTTCCTGGTACTTCTCTAGGTGGATTATTTACTTTACCAAATATACTATTATATCCAGACTCATCATTTAATCTAAGAGCAAGTATAGTACTGAAGTTTTGTTTTATTCTTCTTCTTACTGAGTTATCTCCATTAGCGGTAATTATAAAGAATACGCCATATCTTCTACCATCCCTAGTCAGTGATGCTATTTCTTCATCTATTACTGTATTTACTTCGTAAAAGGCATCATAGTTATTTATTATTACACCAATTAAAGGAAGCATACTATTACTTTTAGCTATATAATTATTATAATCTCCTCCATAAGGTACAAATAATTTTTTTCTTTCTCTTATGATATCTTTTATCATTTTTACTAAGTTATTTAGTTTTTCATCTTCATTTATATATACCATATCTCCTATATGTGGGAAATTACTAAACTTTCTTAAAGCTTCACTACCATAATCTATAATATAATAGTTAATTTCTTCTGTACTATGTCTAGTAGTAGTACTATAAATTATACTATCTAATACCATTTCTCTATCTATTCCATCACTACTATAAATAATAGTATTACCATTATAATTTAAATTAATATCTAATACTCCTTGATTTTGATTACTAGGATCATCATATTCACCTATTACAGCAGTTATTACATTTCTTTCAAATTGTATATCATATTTATCTACTATATTATCTATTACTATTATATCTGGAATATTATCAAGCCATAGACTTCCAGATTTTATATTTAGTTTGTTTGAAGTATCTATGATATACTTTAATATATTAGCTAATTCTTCACCTTGAGCCTTTCCCCTAGTAGTAGTTCCTGATGCTTGAATACTTCTAATTATATATCCAATATCATCTATAATATTTACACTTCGATCTATATTTTTCTTTATCTTATCTGATGGATAGTACTTTGCTCCACACCATGCTGATTGTCCAAGAACGAATAGTTCATTATATCCTACTTGTAAGTAGAATCTACCAACATTCTTTATTTCCGCAGCCTCTGGTCGTTTTAGCATTTCCATACTATCATTTTTTTCTTGTACTTTTAGACATACTCTAAATTTACTATTACTCCATATTTGATCATTTACTACTCCTGATGGCTTTTGTGTTGCTAGTATTAGATGGACTCCTAAACTACGTCCTATACGGGCTATACTTATTAAGTTATCCATAAAGTCTGGTTGTTGACTTTTTAACTCAGCAAACTCATCACATATGATTATTAAGTGTGGTACAGGAATTTCTAACCTTCCTTCTAAATAATATTTTTGATATTTATATATGTCAATAGTGGATTCTCCTAACGCATCTCTTGCTTCATTAAATATCATCTGTCTTCTTCTTAATTCACTATCTATACTAACTAGTGTTCTAGACATTTCAGCTTTATCTAAGTTAGTTATTACTCCTGCTAGATGTGGTAATTTTATTCCTGATACTTTATTTTCAAAAGCACCAGCTAAGCCACCACCTTTATAATCTATTAAGATAAATGATACGACATCTGGACTATAGTTTATTGCCATTGATAAGACATATGTTATTATGAACTCACTTTTACCTGAACCTGTCATACCTGCTACTAAACCATGCGGTCCATGATATTTTTCATGTAAGTCTAGATATAATGTATCACCATTTTCATCAACTCCTACCTCTGTTCTCAAACTTTTAGTAGGATCATTATTCTTCCATCTATTTATGATGTTTAATCCTTCTACTTTTCCTACTGATTCCATCTCTAAGAATGTTATAGTATTCGGCATTTCTTTTGCTCCATACTCAAATTCTATTGGAATATTTGATAGTCTTTTACACACTAAATCCATATTCAAATCATAACTTACTTCATCTACAAAGTTTATACTTCTTTGATTTTCATATGCATCTTCTAATATTCCTGACTTTTTCTCACCAACAGTAATAAAGTTATTACATCTACTTGGTAATCTAGACATTAGGTTTTCTAACATTACAAGACTAAAACCATAGTTATTTTCTATTTCAGTTATATCTTTCATTATATCTAATCTTCTAATACTTGAATAGTTATCTGTTATTATTAAGTAATATGGTCGACACAATGTATAATCTCTACCAGTCTCATTCATATTTTCATCAAATCTACGATAGAATAGTTCTTGTTCTAGATAATTTGATATTTCTTTAGCATCATCACTATTAGCACTAAAAAATCTAAATGTCCTACTATTATCAAAATTATGTGGTAAGTATTTTACAAAACTCCAAGAGTCTTTATTTTTGTTATTTGTAAATATTACTATCTTTAAGTCTTCATAACTATGAAAAGTTATTAATTGCAATATTATATTTTCTAATAATTTATGTACCTTATAATTATTACCCATAACAGCAGTAAGCATATGATTTAAGAAAGAATATCCTACAGGAACATTTCTTAACATTTCATATTCACGTGCTACATTCATTGCTTCTTTTTTTAGAAATTCATCATCGATACTAAAGTTTTCTTCAGGACAAGAAATACTTACATCTAATGGATAATCCCCTACTCCTATTCTGGCTGTTAAGAAGTCTCTTTGCTCTACTCTCTTACTCCATAATGATATTTTTCTTTTATCTATTATTTCTAGACAATCTTTATTTGATAGTAGGTTTTCTATTAGTATTTCTTTTTGTAATTTTGCTTCTTCTTCTATCTCTTTCTTTTTTCTATCCAAGTATGCTCTATATTTTTTAATACTATCTTTCCTTCTTTTCTTCTGTTGACGTTTATTCCAAACTCTTGTCAAAAGAGGCCATAAGAATGTCGATGCAAGCATACTTCCATATACTAATAATTGTCCCCATTGTTCTTTATATGTTGTTAATCCTTCATTTACTCTTGTAACTAGATTTATTATTCCAACTGAAGAAGACATTCCCATTGTTACCATTGGTCCTAATGAATATATTAATGGTATTTCTTGTGGTTCTGCTACATTAGGAGGACCATCTATTTTAAATGTTTTTGTTTGAATTATTCTTCTTATACGAGGAGATTTTGCAAAGTATACATTAGGAGTATATAAATCTATTTCTTTTACTTCTACATTTATTAAATCGTCATTAATATTCACAATTAGATCATCTAAATATGCTGTCATTTTATTTACAAACACTTTATTTAGAGGATTATTTATTAATACTACTCCTTCTGATACTATTATTTTTAATCCAAATATTTCTATTACATCTCCATCATTTACTACTATTCTACTTATATTTCTATATATTACATTATTATTTATATATATTGGGATATCTCCTACTTTTTCTAATACTACCTTTGCATCTATATATTTTAGTGTAAATACCACACCACTTATATAAGGATTTGTATAATTTACATTACAATCTCTACTATTCCCTACTACTAGATTAATATTATTTTTATATGTATACTTTAGAAATGTATTATCTATTATACTTTCTACATATATTAAGTATTTAATATTATCTCTTTCTAATATATAAAATTTATTTAGTTCTAACTTGGTACTATAAGATAACCTATTATTATCATATACTGATACAGCTCTAGTTGCAGATAAATACCACTCATTATTTACTGCTTCTATATTTATTAACTTAAACTCGACATTATCATCTTCATCAAATGTGAATGTACCAAATACTTCATTAGGTAAAAAGAATTCAAATAATTTTTCATTTGCAAATAATTTTATCTTCACTAGTACCAAGCTCCTCTATCATAATAATGATATCATAATTTTTGTATTTTATCAATTATTTTTATTAAAGTTTTTAATTTATTTTTTTTCTTATTTTAGATGTATTATATTCAGAGTGTAGACTTGTTAACTTATAATTAAGTTTGGTAAAAAAAATATATCTTTAGTATCATTTAAACAATTTAAACTCAATGTATAATCTATAAAGTTTTCTTTAAATATTTCATATATCATTATGTTATTCCTGTATTTATCTCCTTTCTAATTCAAGAAAAAGACTATGAAAAATCACTAATTTCTACTAGTTATTTCATAGTCTTTATATTTATCAAATCACCTATAAAGCTTTTATTTATAAATATTAATGTTTGTTAGGGAGACTACTAAAGTAGGCTCTCTAACACCACGGAAAACATAAACTTGTTTATGATTGAAGTGGCATAAACTAATCTTTCTTAATATCTTCTAACTTAACAGATACAATCTTACTAACACCAGACTCTTCCATCGTAATACCATATAAAATATCAGCATACTCCATCGTCTTCTTCTTATGAGTAATAATAATAAATTGTGTATTATCCCTATACTTATCTAAATATCTACCAAAAGCCTCAACATTAGCATCATCAAGAGCTGCTTCTACCTCATCAAATAAACAGAAAGGTACTGGTCTAATATTTAGTATAGCAAATAATAACGAAATAGCAGTAAAAGTCTTTTCTCCACCTGATAATAAACTAATACTCTGTAGTTTCTTACCAGGAGGTTCGGCCTTAATCTCAATACCAGTCTCTAATATATTATCAGGGTCAGTAAGTGATAACTCAGCCTTGCCACCTTTAAATAACTCTCTATAGACATTCTTAAATTCAACTTTAACTTTCTCAAAAGTCTCTAAGAACTTATCTTTCATAACCGTATCCATCTCTTTAATAATATCATATAAAGTATTCTCAGCATTAACTAGGTCTTCCCTTTGACCATTTAGAAAATCAAATCTCTCTTTAGCCTTCTCATACTCTTCAGGAGCATCCAAATTAACATTACCAAGAATACTAATATTATCTTTTAACTTAAGTACTTCCCTTTTAGCAGCATCAATATCCATATCTAACTTATAATTCTCACTAGCAAACTCATAAGTCATATTATAATCATTAGTAAGATTCTCTAATAAACTATCTAACTTAACATCAATCCTATTAGTCATAATATTAAGATTATTAAGTTCTCTCTCTTTCTTACTAGTAAGACTATTACTGTGACTTCTAGTCTCCTCTAACTCATTAATACTATCATTATATTTATTCTCACTTTCTTTAAGTAAAGCAATATTCTTACTCAAATTAGATATCTCTTCCTTAACACTATATAAAGAATTAATCAAATTATCTTCCACGCTTTCATTATTAGATATATTAGTTAAATCTCTAAGTTCTTTTTCTTTCTCTTCTAAGACATTAGTACTACTAGTAATACCACTAGTAATAGCCTCTTTCTTACTAAAGTATTCCACTCTCTCTTCTTTATATTTATATAAAGAACTATTTAAAGAATTAATCTCTTTATCAATATTATCAACTTCTCTAAGTAATTCCTTATTCTTACTACTAAGAATATTCTTCTTCTTCTCTTCTTCTTCTATCTCATACTTAATAGATATCGAACTAACACTCTTTACCTGACTACCACCAGTTAAAGAGCCTCCTACATTAATAACTTGTCCATCTAAAGTAACAATCTTATATCTCTTATTAATTTTACTACTAATAATATTAGCCATCTCAATAGAATCCACTACAATAATATTACCTAAAACATTACTAATAATATTACTATACTTATTATCATAACTAACTAAATCAGCTGCTATACCTATATAACCATCTTCATTACTAATACTATTAATCGTATTATCATCAATATATCTACCAGTAATAACTGATAATGGATAAAAAGTAGCCCTACCCAAATTATTATTCTTTAAGTAATATATTAATTCTTTAGCAGTATTCGGAGTATCAACGACTAAATAAGAAGATGCTCCCCCAAGAGCAGTATTAATACATACACTATATTTAGAAGGTACTTCAATTAAAGAAGATATAACATTATGTATACCATTAAACTTAGGATTATCTAAAATACTCTTAATTTGTTTAGGTACTGATAAATTATTATTTAGATTATTCTCTAAGTAATCTATTTTATAAGTACTACTATCAATATCTCTATTATTCTTAACAATATTATTA
>ERZ780149.2661-NODE-2661-length-16189-cov-3.327259_pt1 | contig 16189 bp, 17 predicted proteins | sample MGYA00511367_ERZ780149 | MGnify/ENA primary metagenome ERZ780149 (study PRJEB29588, sample SAMEA2153852) | human gut metagenome | biome: human gut; feature: human-associated habitat; material: faeces | place: Denmark | collected 2008/2010 ... | reverse complement strand
TTCCACGGCCGCCTGCTGGCAGGGAAGGTCTGCCTCATCGGCTGCCCCAAGCTGGATGGCGTGGACTATACGGAGAAGCTGACGGAGATCATCTCCCGCAACGACATCCGCTCCCTGACCATCGTGCGGATGGAGGTGCCCTGCTGCGGCGGGCTGGAGTTCGCCGCCAAGACGGCGCTGCAGAACAGCGGAAAATTTATCCCCTGGCAGGTGATCACCGTCAACATCGACGGTACCCTGCGGGAAAACTGAGAAAAAGAAGCGCAAAAACGGCGCAGGCGAAGGGCGGGGCGCAAAGCGTACCAATAACCGCCTTTTATGTACCGATAAAGGGCCTTAATGTACCAATAACCATACGAAAAAATGCACCCGATACGGGTGCATTTTTTCGCGCAGATATAGGGCAGATAACGGGGAACACGGCTTTTTGCCATCCCGTCCCTTGACAGCGCTTTGTCATTGTGCTACAATGTTCGAGAAGTAAGAAAAGTTATACTTTTGAAACGGAGTGATACCATGAAAAGCACAAGACGGGACGACCGGCACTATATGAGCTCGGTGCGGGTGGGGCCCAAGGGCCAGATTGTGATCCCCAAGGAGGCCCGCGAGATGTTCGGCATCGAGCCGGGGGATATGCTGGTGCTGCCCGGCGGCCCTGGCGTTGCCGCCCTGGAGGGCAGCGATACCGTCCTCTCTCTGATCCGCCAGGCTGCCCAGGAGGAAGCCCTGTGGCTGGCTGCCATCTGTGCCGCTCCCACCCTGCTGGCCCGGATGGGTCTGCTCACCGGCCGTCAGGCGGTGTGCTACCCCGGCATGGAGCGTGATCTGACCGCCAACGGCGTCACGCCCCGGATGGATCGCTCCACCGTGGTGGACGGCAAGTTCATCACCGGCCGGGCTCCCGGCTCCGCCTTTGACTTCGGGCTGGCCCTGGTGGAGGCTCTGGTCGGCGCGCCGGCCGCCCAGCAGGTACGCACCGATACCCACTACCAGGGTTGAGCGGGCCTGTCCACTTCCCGAACAGCAAAGACGGAGGGGCATATGCCCCTCCGTCCGAATCCTCTCAACGCGGCAACCGGCGCCGGCCGCGTCAGGCTTGCGGCAGTCAAGGCAAATGTATGGTCAGCCCCGGCGCGCGTCCGGCTGATCGCATACTGCATTACCCTCACGCCGGGTGACCAACGCAAGGGCCTTCTGAAGGTCAGCAGCAGCCGCGTTGCAGCCGCAGTTGTTGCCGCCCCAGCTGTTCCCGTTGCCGCAGCAGCAGCACAGAATCAGAACCAGAATGATGATCCACCAGCAGCCGCCGCCGAAACCATTGTTACCACAACACATGATTTTGTCACCTCACATTTGATGTCCGGTCACAGGTACCGGCTCGGACCCCGCCCCCTCCGGGAGCGGCGCCCGAGGCGGCACCCGTTCTCCGTTTCTGCGTCATCCTATGTGGAGGCGGGGAAATTGGTTCCAGCCCTCTCCGGACTTTCCATACAAGCGAGCAACTTACCCTGAAACTATGATAGGAGCGAAATGCCATGGCAGAAGAACACCGCAGCCCGTCCTCCGGGCAGCAGCAGCCGCAGCGCAGCGCCCGGGTCACCCGCAGGCGGCGCAGCCGCAAATCTAAAGTGGCCGGCGCGTTTTTGTACGTCCTGTTCGTCATCGGCCTGTCCGCCGTACTGGCCACGGTGGGCTGGGTTTGGGCCAATGACCTGCTGGCTCTGAACAAGGAGTATACCTCCGTGATCATCACCGTCCCTGACGAAGCTATCACCTACACCGAGGAAACCGATGAGAACGGAAACACTTACACTGCCACCCGCGCGGACATGGGGCAGATCGTAGACCAGCTGGAGGAAGAGGGCCTGATCGAATACAAGTTCCTGTTTCAGCTCTACTCTTGGTTCTCCAATGCCGACGAAAAGATCGTCGCGGGCACCTATGAGCTGAATACCGAGATGGACTACCGGGCCCTGGTCACCAACATGAGCTCGTCCTCCTCCACCCGCCAGACCATCGACCTGACCATCCCCGAGGGCTACACCATCGACCAGATCTTCAACCTGCTGGACGAGGAGGAGGTATCCACCGTGGCCCAGCTGGAGGAGATGGCAGCCAACCACGACTACGCCTTCGACTTCCTGGAGGACATTCCCTTGGGGGACTACCACCGGCTGGAGGGCTACCTCTTCCCGGACACCTATACCTTCTACCTGGGCGAGGACCCCCTGTATGTCATCAACAAGATGCTGGTGAACTTCTATAACCGCATGGAGGATTACTTCGCGCAGTTCACCGAGGAGAGCCAGTACTCCCTCCACGACATCGTCATCATCGCCTCCATGATCGAGAAGGAGACGGACGGTGAGGACTATCGGGACATCGCCTCGGTCATCTACAACCGGCTGGAGAACACCGCTGCAGAGACCGCGGGCTACCTCCAAATTGACGCCACGCTGGTCTATATCAACGGCGGCAACGTCCCCACCGACGCCGACCGGGAGATCGACTCCCCCTACAACCCCTCCCTGTACCAGGGCCTGCCCGCCGGTCCCATCTCCAACCCCGGCATGGAGTCCCTCTACGCCGCCATGAACCCCAACAACACCAGCTACTATTACTACGTGCTCAATCCCGAGACCGGCCGGCACGACTTCAGCCGCACCTATGCCGAGCACCAGGCCAAGGTGGCCCAGTACGCCAACAATGGCTAAGCCGGAGCTGCTCAGCCCGGCAGGGGATCTGGAGCGGCTCCGGATGGCCCTGGCCTACGGCGCGGACGCAGTCTATCTGGCGGGCGACGCCTATGGCATGCGGGCCTTCGCGGGCAACTTTGACCGGGAGGGACTGGCCCATGCGGTAGCGCTGGCCCACGGACAGGGGGTTCGGGTCCATGTGACCTGCAACACCCTGGCCCGCAATGAAGAGGTGGCCGCGCTGCCCGTGTATCTGGAGTACCTGGACAGCATCGGGGTGGATGCGGTCATCGCCGCCGGCGTGGATGTCTTGAACCTCTGCCAGCGTTATGCCCCTCATGTCCAGGTGCACATGTCCACCCAGACGGGCATCACCAACTACGAGATGGTGCGGATGTGGCATGAGCTGGGGCCCAGCCGGGCCATCCTGGCCCGGGAGCTGTCCCTGGACGAGGTTGCGGAGATCTGCGCCAGGGCTCCCCGAGGCATGGCGGTGGAGGCCTTCGTCCACGGGGCCATGTGCGTATCCGTGTCCGGCCGGTGTCTGCTGTCCAACTATATGACCGGGCGGGACGCCAACCGGGGCGCCTGCGCCCAGCCCTGCCGTTACCAGTACGCCCTCATGGAGGAGAAGCGCCCCGGGGAGTACTTCCCCGTCTTTGAGGAGGGCGGGGAAACCTTCATCCTCAACAGCCGGGACATGTGCATGATCGATCACATCCCGGAGCTGTTGGCCGCCGGCCTCCACTCCCTGAAAATTGAAGGAAGGGCCAAGAGCGCCTACTACACCGGTATGGTCACCGCCGCCTACCGCCACGCCATCGACGCCGCCGCTCAAGGGCTCCCCCTGGACCCGGTGTGGCGGGACGAGGTGGACAAGGTGAGCCACCGGCACTACTCCACCGGCTTTTACTTCGGCCAGCCCGGCCAGTACACCGATTCCGCCCGGTATGTCCGGGACTGGCAAGTACTGGCTGTCATCACTTCCTGTGACCCGGATGGCAATGCCACCTTGTCTTTGCGCAATAAGTTCTCCGCCGGGGACACCGTCGAGGTGGTGGGGCCCGATGTGGCCGCCTTCCCCCTCACCGCTCCCATGATGACGGACGAGGAGGGCCAGCCACTGGCGGAGCCCAGACATCCCCAGATGATTTTTCACATGAAGCTGTCTCGGCAGGTTCCCCCGCTGTCCATCCTGCGGGCCTGCCGGCCCAATTCCTGAAAGGAGCCAGTTCTCTTGGAGATCCGCCACGCCTACCACGCCGATCTGGATGCCCTGACCCGGCTGGAAGCCCTGTGCTTTCCTCCTGCGGAGGCGGCAGGGCTAGATGCCCTCCGCAGCCGGCTGGCGGTCTATCCCAACCATTTCTGGCTGTTGTGGCAGTCCGGTCATCTGGTCTCCTATGTCAATGGTCCCGTCACGGATCAGCCCGACCTGGCTGATTGGATGTACCACGACTCCAGCGTCCATCGGGAACATGGCGCCTGGCAGATGATTTTCGGCGTTGGCACCACGCCCCAGTCCCGGTCCCATGGCTGCGCTGCTCAAGTGCTGCGCCAGGTGATCGAGGACGCAGCCAGGCAAGGCCGGAAGGGGCTGGTGCTCACCTGCAAGGACGCATTGGTTCCCTACTATGCCCGCTTTGGGTTCCGAGATGAGGGGATGTCCTCCTCCCAACACGGCGGCGTGGCCTGGCACCAGATGCGTCTGACCTTGCCCGCTCTCACCTTCTGACTGTTCTTCTTCCGCCCCGGGTATCTCCCGGGGCGGTTCTACTTCAGTTAGCGTTGTCTTTTCCCGCAGTGTTGTATATAATGCATGGGAAATGACTAGACCAGGGCCTCGCCAGAAGAGAAGGCCGGCTTTGGCCAATGGCTGGCCAGTTGATGCAGGTCCGCGCGGCTTCTCCTTCCCTTTTTGGCAGGCTCTCTCCACAGGCCCAGCTTCCTTGCCACAACCATAATTCCGGAGGTCTTTTCCCATGCTCAACACCATTCTCCGCATGTTTATTCCCAATTATACTGACACGGAAAACCCAGATGTCCGGCAGCGCTACGGCGTGGTATCCGGCGCCATTGGCATCGCCCTCAACCTGCTTCTGTTCGCGGGCAAGCTGGCCGCCGGACTAATTTCCGGCGCCATCTCCGTCACCGCCGACGCCTTCAACAACCTCTCTGACGCCGCCTCTTCCGTGGTCACCCTGGTGGGCTTCCGGTTGGCGGGACAGAAGGCGGACGCAGACCACCCCTTCGGCCATGGCAGGGCGGAATACCTGGCCGGCCTGATCGTCTCCCTGCTTATTCTGCTGGTGGGGGTGGAGCTTGGCCAGAGCTCCTTTGAGAAGATCCTCCATCCCGAGGACACCTTGCTCACCCCGCTCACTGCGGGCATCCTGGCGGCCTCCATCCTGGTCAAGCTGTGGATGGGCTGGTTCCAGGGCGCCCTGGGCAAGCGCATCTCCTCAGAGGCCCTGCGGGCCACGTCAGTGGACTCCCGCTCCGACGCGGTGGCCACCGGGGCCGTCCTGGTGGGCCTAGCCGTCTCCCATTTTTCTGGCCTTCCATTGGACGGCTGGATCGGTCTGCTGGTGGCCCTGTTCATCCTGAAGGCCGGCTTCGGCGCAGCCAAGTCCACCCTGGACCCCCTTCTGGGGCAGGCTCCGGAACCGGAAACCGTCAAGGCCATTGAGGATGTGATCCTCAGCCACCGGCAGGTGGTGGGCATCCATGATCTGGTCATCCATGATTACGGCCCTGGGCGGCGGATGATGAGCGTCCACGCCGAGGTGGCCGCCGATGCCAATGTTCTGGAGGTCCATGATGTTATTGACCACATCGAGCGGGAACTCAACCAGAAGTTCCACATCGAGGCGGTCATCCATATGGACCCCATCCAGGTGGGCAATCCGGAGGTAGAGCGGCTGCGGGCGCTTACTCAAAAGCTGGCCGCCCAGATCTGCCCCGCCCTCACCATCCATGACTTCCGCATCACCGCCGGCCCGCTGCACACCAATCTCATCTTTGATGTGGTGGTCCCCTATGACGTTAAGCTGTCCGACGAGGAGGTCAAACAGCGCCTGACCGGGATGCTCCAGGAGCAGGACCCCCGCTACAACGCCGTCATCCAGGTTGACCACAGCTATGTCCTGTAGCCCTGGTCAGTCAAACGGGTGTAAATTTACACTTTATCTATACAAATCCCGCAAATTGCGCTATAATCTTATCGATTACGATTTCCCAGGCGGAAGCCACGAAAGGGGTGCCGGTCATGCCTACCAAAGTCCTGGTTGTGGAAGATGACAAGAATATTGCCGACCTGCTGCGCATCTATCTGGAAAAGGAGCAGATGGAGTGCAAGATCGCCGGCGACGGGCTGTCCGGGCTGGACGAGTTCCACCAATTCCAGCCCGACCTTGTCCTGCTGGACATCATGCTGCCCGGCATGGACGGCTGGTCCGTGTGCAAAAAGATCCGGGAGACCTCCAAGGTCCCCATCATTATGCTCACCGCCAAGGGCGAACTGGAGGATAAGGTGTCCGGTCTTGAAATGGGGGCGGACGACTATATCACCAAGCCCTTTGAGATGAAGGAGGTGCTGGCCCGCATCCACGCGGTGCTGCGCCGATTCGGCGGCGAGGACCAGCCCGCCGAGCGCAAGCTCACCTTCGATAAGCTGGTGATCAATCTGGACTCCTACGAGCTGCTGGTGGACGGCAAGCGGGTAGACACCCCGCCCAAAGAGCTGGAGCTGCTGTTTCACCTGGCCTCCTCTCCCAACCGGGTGTTTACCCGCAACCAGCTGCTGGACGAGGTGTGGGGCTTTGACTACTTCGGGGACAGCCGCACCGTGGACGTGCACATCAAGCGCCTGCGGGAGAAGCTGGAGGGCGTGTCCGACCAATGGTCGCTGAAAACCGTCTGGGGTGTGGGCTACAAGTTTGAGGTGAATCCCCAGTGAAAACCATGTACGGCCGGCAGTTTGCCACTATGGCCGGTATGATCCTTCTGTCCTTTCTGATGCTGGGCGCCTCCTTCGCCACACTGAGCTACCAGTACGCCATTCAAGAAAAGCAGGACTCCATGGGGCGCAGCGCCAACATCATCGCCGCTTACACCTCCGAATATATCAACGCCAACGGGCAGTATTCCTGGCAGGACATGGGCTTTCAGGGGCAGCTGAGCGTACTGGCCCTGGCTACGGACACCCATGTAATGGTGAGCACCGCCCAGGGCACCGTAGTCTACGCTACCGATGGGGCCAATGAGCTTCTGGAGCTGGAGAGCCGCTCCATCCCCACCCAGATCGTGTCCGAGGTGGTGGGCGGTTCCTTCGTGGGGGCCACCACCCTGGGCGGGATGTATGAGCGGCCCCGGTACCTGGTGGCGCTGCCCATCCAGAGCGGCGCCACCCTCCAGGGCCTGGTGCTGGTGTCCTGTGAGGCGTCGGAGATCAGCAGTATGTGGCAGGATATCTCTTCTCTCTTCCTGATCACTGCCACTGCGGTCATTCTCATCGCTGCCATCATCAGCTCGGTGACCAGTATGCGCCAATCCAAGCCCATCAAGGAGATCGCCGCCGCCGCCCGGCAGTTCGGCCACGGGGAACTCAGCGTCCGGGTAGACGTGGGCCACCGCCGGGACGAGGTGGGAGAGCTGGCCGAGGCCTTCAACGCCATGGCCGACTCCCTGTCCAAGAGCGAGCAGCGGCGGTCGGAGTTCATCGCCAACGTATCCCATGAGCTGAAGACCCCCATGACCACCATCGCCGGCTTTGCCGACGGCATCCTGGACGGCACCATCCCGCCGGAGAAGGAAAAGCAATACCTCCAGGTCATCTCCTCCGAGACCCGGCGGCTGTCCCGGCTGGTGCGCTCCATGCTGGACCTGTCCCGGCTCCAGTCGGACGAGCGGGCCGCCCAGCAACAGTTCGACATCTGCGAGACCATGCTGCGGGTGCTGGTTAGCCTGGAGAACAAGATCAACGCCAAGCATCTCAACGTGGATGCCCATCTGCCTGACGATCCCGTCCAGGTGTGGGGAGATCAGGATGCCATTACCCAGGTGTGCTACAACCTGCTGGACAACGCCGCCAAGTTCTCTCCGGAAAACGGTCCGCTGCGCATCTCCATCACCACCAAGAGCTCCAAGGCCTATATTTCCATTAGCAATGAAGGCCAGGCCATCTCCCCTGAGGAACTGCCCCTGATCTTTGACCGGTTCCATAAGACGGACCACTCCCGCAGCGCCGACCGGGACGGTGTCGGGCTGGGGTTATATATCGTCAAGACCATTCTCAACAGCCACAAGGAAAATATCACCTGCACCAGTGAGGACGGGAAGACCACGTTCACCTTCACCCTCACCCTGGCCTGACCAGGCTCCGTCCCTCAGGTGATAGTTCCGGAACCCGCCTTTGGCGGGACAGTCCCCCAGCCGCTCCATTCAGGAGGTATGTGATGCAGAACCATCTATCCTACCGCTGGCCCACCGGCCCCAGTCCCAGCTCCTCCCCGCTCCTCTCTTCAGATCTCCCCCGGCGCAGGCACTGGGGGCGCGCGCTGCTGATCGCCCTGGGCTGCCTGGCCGGATTGGCCCTGCTGGTCCTGGCCGCGTTCTGGGGAATGCTGACCCTGGCGGAGTACCTGGCCCCTCAGCAGGCCGATCCTCCCACAATCCCCAGCAACTCCATCTCCCGACCCCAGGCGGAGGAGTGGTCGCCGGAGGACCTGCCCTGGGGAGAGCCTGATCCGAATGTGGAGATCTCTCTGAGCGAGCCTTCCGGGCAGCTTCTCACCGCCCAGGAAATCTACCAGCAGGTGCTCCCCTCGGTGGTGTGCGTCCAAGCGGACCACGGCGGCTCCTACAACGTGGGTTCCGGGGTGATTCTCACCAGCGACGGCTATATCGTCACCAACTACCACGTCATCGAGGAGTGCTCCGCCCTGGAGGTCATGCTCCTCACCACCCAGCGCGTCTACGACGCGATACTCATTGGCTACGATGAGGAGCTGGATCTGGCGGTGCTGAAGGTGGAGGCGGAGGACCTCACCCCCGCCCGGCTGGCCGACTCCGACCGGCTCCAGGTGGGCGACCAGGTCTAAGCCATCGGCAATCCCATGGGCTACCTCTACGGCACCATGACCGACGGCATCGTCTCCTCCCTGGCCCGGGAAGTGGAGGTGGACAGCCACGACATGACCCTGATCCAGACCTCTGCCGCCCTCAACTCGGGCAACTCCGGCGGGGCGCTGGTAGATGCCTACGGCCAGGTGGTGGGCATTACCTCCGCCAAGATCACCGGTGTCACCGACGATGTGGTCACCGAGGGCATCGGCCTGGCCATCCCCATCACCGACAGCCTGCCCTTCCTCAACTATATCATCCAGACCGGGGACACCTGCCGTCCCGCCCTGGGCGTTCTGTGCGACATCTCTACCGTGGAGGGCCGTCAGCGGGTGGTCATTTCGGAGATCACCCCCGGCTCCCCGGCCGAGGGGCTCCTCCAGCCGGGGGACGAGGTCATCGCCCTAAACGGCAGGCCCTTCCAGACCTTCTACCAGCTCACCCGGGTGCTCTACGCCACCGGCGTGGGCAATCCGGTGGAGCTCACCGTCCTGCGGGACGGGGAGAAGATCAAGGTGTCCGTCATCCTTTACGACAGCCTTACCGCTACCTCCCAGCCCTGACGGGCCGGGAGGCCGGTTCTTTCCCCCCAAATATCCAGCAAGGGAGCGTCTCGCCATGGATCAAACCTCTGTTCTCTCCCTTCTCGCCGGCCAGAGCGGTTGGCTGTCCGGCGAGGAGATGAGCCGCGCCCTGGGCGTCACCCGGGCGGCAGTGTGGAAACAGATCAGCCAGCTGCGTCAGGCGGGCTGGCCCATCCAATCCTCCACCCGGCTGGGCTACCGGCTGGCTGGCCCCCCACCCTGCCTGTCCGCCGGTTATCTGAACGCCCTGCTGCCGGACGGCAGCCTGTTCTCCGGCAAAATCCAGGCCTTGGACAGCGTGGACTCCACCAACACCCGGCTCAAGGCCCTGGCCGCCGCTGGCGCCCCAGAGGGCACCGTCCTGCTGGCGGAGGAACAGACCGCCGGCAGAGGCACCCGTGGCCGTTCCTTCTCCTCTCCCAAAGGTCAAGGTCTCTATCTGTCCGTCCTGCTGCGCCCTAAAACCAGCCTGGAAGAGCTGCTCACCCTCACCGGCTGGGTGGCAGTGGCTCTCCGGGAGGGCATCCAGACCGCCTGCGGTGCCGATGCCGGAATCAAATGGCTCAACGACCTTTACCTGAGGGAGCGCAAGCTGTGCGGCATCCTCACTGAGCTGTCCCTGCTGGGAGAGAGCGGTGAACCGGACTACGTGGTCATTGGCGCAGGCATCAACCTCACTCAGACTACCGAGGAATTTCAGGCTATGGGACTGGGCGGCATTGCCACCTCCCTGGCCCTGGAAGGCTTCACCGCAGAGCGCCATCACCTAGCCGCCTGTATCCTGACCGCCCTGGAGGAGATGGTCCGGGCCTTCCCCGGTCAGCGGGGCGACTACTTGCGCCGCTACCGGGAGAGCTGCGTCACCCTGGGCCGCCGGGTAACCTTCCAGCGGGACAATCAGGATCTCACCGGCACTGCTGCGGATATCAACGACCGATTCGCTCTGGTCATCCGCTGTGGGGACGGCCAGATCCTCACCCTGTCCTCCGGGACCATTACCATGCTGTAAACGCTCCCTTTTGTTTTATTTATAATAAAAATGCCGGGGTATTCCCTTAAGGAGTTGAATCCCATGAACGCCGAACAGCGCCGCACCCACATTCTCCAGGTCCTCCAGAATGCGGACCGGCCGGTGTCCGCTGCCGTCCTGGCCGGGCAGCTGGGCGTCAGTCGGCAGATCATTGTAGGTGATGTGGCCTTGCTCCGGGCTGCCGGAGCGGACATCACCGCCACGCCCAGGGGCTACGTGATTCTCCGCTCTGCCGGCCTGATCCGGCAAATGGCAGTCTGTCACCGACCGGATCAGATGGAGCGGGAGCTGAACCTTTTGGTGGATCATGGCTGCACCGTGTTGGACGTGATGGTGGAACACCCAGTCTATGGTCAGCTCACCGGCCGGCTGGATCTCTCCTCCCGGTATGATGTATCCGAATTTATACGCAAGGTATCAGCACATCGAGCCCGCCCTCTCTCTGACCTCACCGGTGGTATCCATCTGCACACCCTCTCCTGTCCCGGTGAAGCGGTTTGGAGCCGGGTGCTGGAAGCCCTGAAACAGGAAGGATTCCTCCTGTCCTGACCCATCTGCAACCGCCAGTTGCGGAAAATTCCAGCCCCGGATGGTAGCTCGCAACTGCTCGGATATGCTATTCTGTTTCCAGACCTGAAAGAATCCGACAGGATGGAGGGATCAGAATGAAGCTAAACGAGAAAATCAACTACTACCGAAAGCAGGCAAAGCTGTCCCAGGAGGAGCTGGCCGCCCTGGTGGGAGTGTCCCGGCAGGCGGTGAGCAAATGGGAGCTGGGGAACGCCACGCCGGAGCTGGACAAGCTGGTGGCCCTGGCCAGGACCTTTGGGGTCACCACCGACGAGCTGCTCAGCGAGGAGGAGCCCCAACAGCCTAGCCAGGAATCCCAGCAGCCAGAGGCGGACGCCGCCCGCCACGAGTACTCCTATGATTCGAGTCAAGCCCCCCCATCGGAAGGGCACTCTATGGGCTTTCTGGAGCGCCTGGCCCGGCGGTACGGCTGGCTGGCGGGGGTGTACGTCGCCCTGTCCGGCCTGGGTCTCATCCTGGTGGGCGCCCTGGCCCGGTTCGCCTTCGGCCGCATGTTTTCCTTTGAAACGGATCTGCCCGCCGGCTGGGATTGGAGCGGCATTGCGGCAGGCCATTCCGTGACCGCCGCCACCGGGATAAACGAGCTCTTCCTCGGCATCGCCACCGGCATCATGGTTTTTGGCGCCGTGATCCTCCTCTTGGGCGTCGTCCTGGCCGTCTGGCTGTACCGCAGAGGGCGAAACGCCCGCTGACTGCTAAAGGCTCCCGCGAGGCCGCTTGACGCTGCCTTGCGGGAGCCCTTTTCCTGTCTGTTCGTTTACAACCTAAGCCCCTTCACATCCTTGATCCGGGAGAGAATGATATTACAGCTGCAGCTGAGTACCCCGGGTAGGGGATCGATCACCTGGGCCATCAGTGCCTCCATCTCCTCCCCGGAGGCGGTCACCGCATGGACATGGAGCTTACTGCGCCCCGTGACCCGGTAGATCTGGGTGATGCTGCCATTCTCTCTCAGGATGGCGGACACCCGGGCAAAGGCGTCCGGCTGTGTCTCGATCTCAAAGTAGCAGGACACCGCCCCGTTGATCTTCTGGGGGTTGATGATCGTGGTGTACTCCTCAATGACCCCCCGCCGCTCCAGCGCCTGTACCCGGGCCTTCACCGCCACCCGGGAGATCCCCACCTTCTGCCCAATTTCGGAATAGGATGCCCGGGCGTTTTCAATAAGCAGCTCCACGATCTTCCGATCCAGCTCGTCCAGTCCTTCCAGAAACACCGCTCTGTCCTCCTCATGTTTTTTCTTATCATATCCCACAAAAAACAAAATGTAAATACCATGTTGACAGACCACTTCTCTCCTGCTATCATAGTTTCGATATGAAATTTCTATCTTCCGAAAGGAAAGTATGGCGGTATGAATCAAGATCTGACCCGGGGGCCTATCATGGGCTCCATGCTGCGCTTTGCCGTTCCCATGATCCTGGGCAACCTGCTGCAGCAGTGCTATAACGTGGCGGACACCCTGATCGTCAGCTGGTATCTGGGCCCTGACGCCCTGGCGGCGGTGGGCTCTTCCTTCACTCTGATGACCTTTCTCACCTCCATCCTCCTGGGTCTGTGCATGGGCAGCGGTGCGGTGTTCTCCATGCGCTTCGGCCAGCGGGACGAGACCGGACTGCGGGAGAGTGCCCGAGCCGCTTTTGCCCTTATTGCCGGCATCACCGTGCTGCTCAATGCCGCCGCCTTCCTCTGTCTGGACGGCATCCAGATCTTTCTCCGGGTCACCGACGGGACCATCTGGGCCATGATGCGGGACTACCTGGCGGTCATCTTCTGGGGCATCGCGGGCACCTTCCTGTACAATTACTTCGCCTGCTACCTGCGGGCCATCGGCAATTCGGTGGTTCCTCTGGTCTTCCTGGCCATTTCCGCCCTTCTGAACATCGGGCTGGACATCTGGTTCGTGGCCGGCCTGGATCGTGGGGTAACCGGAGCGGCGGAGGCCACCATCCTTTCCCAGTACGTCTCCGGCATCGGGCTGGCCCTGTTCGCCCTGGCCACCCGCCCAGAACTGCGTCCCCGGCGGGGGGACTCCCCCATCCGTCTGGCCCAGGTCCGGGAGATTGCCAGCTTTTCTATCCTCACCTGTGTCCAGCAGTCGGTGATGAACCTGGGCATCCTCCTGGTGCAGGGCCTGGTCAACAGCTTCGGCGGCACCGTTATGGCCGCCTTTGCCGCCGCCGTCAAAGTTGATTCCTTTGCCTACCTGCCCGTTCAGGATTTTGGCAACGCCTTTTCCACCTTTATCGCCCAGAACTACGGCGCCCAAAAGCAGGAGCGCATCCGGGTCGGGCTGAAGGGAGCCGTCCTGGTTTCCGTGGCCTTCAGCCTGGCCATCTCCGCAGCGGTCTTTCTCTTCGCCCGGCCGCTGATGCTTCTCTTTCTGGACAGCTCCAACGACGCCATCATCGCCGAGGGGGTGCGCTACCTGCGCATCGAGGGTGCCTTCTACTGCGGCATCGGGTGCCTGTTCCTGCTCTACGGCCTATACCGGGCGCTGGGGAGACCTGGTATGTCGGTCGTACTCACCGTCATCTCCCTGGGTACCCGGGTTGCCCTGGCCTACCTGCTCTCCTCCATTCCAGTCCTGGGGGTGACAGGCATCTGGTGGTCGGTGCCCATCGGCTGGGCTCTGGCCGATCTGGCCGGGTTCCTGTACTACCGGGTGAACCGGCGCCTCCTGCTGCCCCGGCAAAGTGAGCAGCCGGACCCTGTCCCGGAAAAAACCAGTTGACATTCTCTCTCTTTTTTCTATAATAGTCTACGCAGGTGTCAAGACACCTGCGTAGACTATTTTTGGGAGGAGAGGTCCCATGCAGGCAATCAGAGCATTTCTCCAGCGGAAGGATATTGAGATCTCCCTGCGCCGGTACGGCATTGACGCCCTGGGGGCCATGGCTCAAGGGCTGTTCTGCTCCCTGCTCATCGGCACCATTCTGGACACGCTGGGCACCCAGTTGAGCCTGCCCTTCCTGGCAACGGTGGGGGGATATGCCTCTGCTATGAGCGGCCCGGCTATGGCCATCGCCATCGGCTACGCCCTGAAGGCGCCCCCCCTGGTACTGTTCTCCCTGGCCACGGTGGGCTATGCCGCCAATGCCTTGGGCTCCACTACTCTGAGCGGCGGCGCCGGGGCGGGCGGACCGCTGGCGGTGCTGTTCGTGGCCATCATCGCCGCCGAGGTGGGCAAGGCGGTGTCCAAAGAGACCAAGATCGACATTTTGGTCACCCCCCTGGCCACCATCCTGGTGGGGGTGGGGCTGTCCGCCTGGTGGGCCCCCGCCATCGGCACCGCCGCCACGGCGGTGGGCAGCTTCGTCATGCTGGCCACCGACCTGCAGCCCTTTCTCATGGGCATCATCGTCTCGGTGGTCATCGGCGTGGCTCTTACCCTGCCCATCTCCTCCGCGGCCATTTGCGCCGCCTTCGGGCTGACCGGGCTGGCCGGCGGCGCAGCGGTGGCCGGCTGCTGTGCGCAGATGGTCGGCTTTGCGGTGATGAGCTTCCGCGAAAACCGATGGGGCGGCCTCATCAGCCAGGGGCTGGGCACCTCCATGCTCCAGATGGGCAACATCGTGAAGAATCCCCGCATCTGGCTGCCCGCTATCCTCACCTCCGCTATCACCGGGCCCCTGGCCACCTGCGTCTTCCATTTCCAGATGAACGATCCCTCCGGCGGCGTGGCCTCCGGCATGGGCACCTGCGGCCTGGTGGGCCCCATTGGGGTGTACGCCGGCTGGGTGGCGGATGTGGCCAGCGGCATCAAGGAGGCCATCACCGCCATGGATTGGCTCGCTATGCTCCTGATCTGCTTTGTCCTTCCCGGAATACTGTGCTGGGCCTTCGGCCTGATCCTGCGCCGGATCGGCTGGATCAAGCCCGGCGACCTCACCCTGGGGTAACCGTTTCCCCTTGCGCCTTTGTTCCGTACGCACTATAATGGACTTGACCCCACCGGCGGAACGCCGGATATGGAGAAGGGAGCGGGACGTCATGATCCACCGGGAGGTAGAGAGCAAGCTGCGCACCTTGGGCCTGACAGGCTGCTACCAGGGCTATGCCTGCCTGGTTTACGCGGCCATGCTGGTGGACCGGGAGCCGGAGGCGCTGGAGATGCCCTCCAAGCTGATCTACCCCGAGATCGCCCGGCTGTGCCGCCTCACCGTGGGCGGCGTGGATCAGGCCATCCGAACCGCCATTCAGGTCTGCTGCCGCCGCGGCGGGGACGAGGTGTCCCGCATGTGCAATACCAACGGGACACCCTCAGTGGAGCAGTTCCTGGCCGGGCTGGCCTCCTACTGCGGGGGCAGGCAGCGGTAGACCTTCCCCGGCTGGGGCTCGATCCCCCGCAGGGCGAATAGCTCCTCCACCGTCACGAAGCAGAACCCCTGACCCAGTAGCTCGTCTACCACCTGCAGCGCGGTGTCCACGCTGGAGGGGTAGACGTCGTGGAGCAGGATGATGTCTCCATCCTCTACCTGACTGAGGATGTGAGATACCTGTCGATTTGTGTCGGTATCCGCCCAGTCCTGCGGATCCACCGACCACAGGATCACCGGGGCGTCCAGCTGGCCGCGCACCTCGGAGGTGGTCTTTCCATAGGGTGGGCGAACCATGAACTGCGCACTTCCCAGCAGTCCTGAGAGAGTGTCCCGCAAAGGCTCCACCTCGGTCCAGATCGCCTCTGGAGTGGTGAGCATCTCATGATTTTGAGCATGGACCCCCACCTGATGCCCCTCCTGGATCATGCGTAAGATCAGGTCCTCATTCCCCTCCACCTTCAGGCCGATCAAAAAAAAGGTGGCCGGCACACCCCTCTGCGCCAGGCCGTCCAGCAGCGGCTGGGTCGTCTTGCGCCGGGGCCCGTCGTCAAAGGTGAGGGCTACATAGCGGACCTGCCCGCTGCCCGCAACGGCTTGCACCGCCCGGTCCCACCCAAGCAGTCCAAGTAGGGGCAGCGTTTGGGCCAAAACCAAGAGCGCCGCCAGTGTCCCGGCCGTCGCCCGTTTCCAGATGCCGTTTCCGTCCCTCGCCATTGTCCGCAGCCCCTCTCCCGCAAACTGTTGTCAGTATGCGCAAAAGGGGCTTTTTTATTTTGAACCACTCTTGATGTAGGTTTGTCAAACATATTGGACAGTGAATTCGTTCGGAGAAAGCCAACTAAG
>ERZ780149.2658-NODE-2658-length-16203-cov-3.118033_pt1 | contig 16203 bp, 15 predicted proteins | sample MGYA00511367_ERZ780149 | MGnify/ENA primary metagenome ERZ780149 (study PRJEB29588, sample SAMEA2153852) | human gut metagenome | biome: human gut; feature: human-associated habitat; material: faeces | place: Denmark | collected 2008/2010 ... | reverse complement strand
TCCAAGTTGGGTGGGAGTGCAGCCAGTCTGACTACTTATACATTGATAGCAAATATTGGTGCGGCTATTGCTGTGCCTATTCTTTTTCCTTTGGTGGAGGTGCATCCTGATGTTACTTTTTGGGAGGCGTTTCTTGTTATTTTAGGTAAGGTATTTCCGTTGTTGATTTGTCCTTTTTGGGTTGCTTGGTTGTTGAGCAAGTGTTTGCCAAAAGTGCATCAGAAGTTATTGGGCTATCATGAACTTGCTTTTTATTTGTGGGCTGTGTCTTTAGCTATTGTAACAGCGCAGACATTGTATTCCTTGCTCAATGATCCTGCGGATGGTTTTACGGAAATCATGATTGCTGTCGGAGCACTGATTGCCTGCTGTTTGCAGTTCTTTTTGGGGAAGACAATCGGCTCAATTTATAATGACCGTATCAGTGGTGGGCAAGCACTTGGACAAAAGAATACGATTCTGGCTATTTGGATGGCACATACTTATTTGAATCCATTGTCTTCTGTGGCTCCCGGTTCGTATGTGTTGTGGCAGAATATTATTAATTCGTGGCAGTTGTGGAAAAAGAGAAAGAAAGAGGCTGAGATTTCTGCATAATACTAAAAAACTGAGATTGAAATTAAGGGCAAATGTGGTGGAGCAAAAGATATTTGAAATAGAAGACTTAAAAGAACTGGAAGAATTTTTGCAGTCTCAATCAGACGTAGAACAGTTGCGCGAACGCTTGTTTGCCGAGTTTCTAAAATATGCGGATTATAAAAATGCCGGAGAATGGAATAAAGCCGTTCGCCTTTGCGAGAGCCTGGCTATTATCGGTTGGGGAAATCATGAACCCGTCGAAGCATTGAGAGGACAATTCTTTAATGGAAATCCCGCGACTTGTTTTCAAAATAAATTTGGAGAAACTCGTTTTGTCGATGCCATTTGGTCGAAAAGAGTCAACGGTTTTACTATGGAACAGGGAAGGACAAGTTATTGTTTCAGTCCTGACGACCCGAATCAAAAGCAATCCGTACTTTGGGAATATGAAGTAAAAGAAGATATACAGAATATAAGTCTGGAAAGTCAAAGAAACTGGATTCCTAAAAATCCGGTTTGGATAAAGCGAATAATTAGTAATTGTTATGAAAACTCGAAGGCGGTGATCGAGAGCGTTGACAAAGAACTACAATCGGAGCTGAATAGAAGGATGCGTCCTGAAAAATACGGACGGGCGATTAATCAAATTATAATAAACTGTTCATATAGCTATTATGACCATGCATATTGTAAAACGAACTATGTCATTGCTGATGAAAAGTTGAAATTGAAACAAAAAGATTTCTATCCGACACTGTTCACAATGTTTACTAAGAAAGAAATTGAACAGAATGGATATTTCCTTCGCAACCGTTTTGAATTTGGACCATTCAGAGCAGATACTGGGAAAATTAGGATCGGACTAAACCTTGAGAAAGAATTCAGTGAATTAAGTCATGCCGAACAGAAATTAAAGCTAAGTGAATATATTCTGTTTGCTTTAAACCATGTAACTGACAAGCTAAAAAAGAAGAAGCTGGATTATGACTTCGACTTGATGCTTGAAGATTTTAATTCAATACTAACCGAGTGGAAAGCATGAAAGATATAATAGAGTTATCTCATCTTCAACAGATAGACAAGGCTTTAGGCTGGCTGAAAGTCGTTGAAGATAATGAGTTGGCAACTGTGTGGAGCTATAAAATTCATAGATTGCCTGATCCAAACTCTGGCTTTTCTTATTATCATTTAATGGTAGACAACGAAAGTAGCGATCCGAAAGATTGGACAGAGTATAATCCCGATAATCAGTCATTGGAACTATGCTTTGATGATATTATAATAACACGAAAGTAATCTTTTGCGTCAGTTATATTTTAGAACTGGTTCTGTTTTGCTATCTTTGCGTCAAAACATTGTAACACACACACAAGAAAACATGAAAAATAAAGCCGTTGTAGTCGTTGTTATTTTAGGAAGTTTGATTATATCGATGTTTGCAGGTTGCCGACAATCTCCTTTGAAATACATTCCCCCGACAATAGATTCTGTCAATAACGACAAAAGCAGGATGGGGTTGAACGGAAAAGTCAAAACGTTGGATATCTATTATTATCGTCCGGAAAATACATCGTCTTTCTTCTCGGTGAAATTCAAAAAGGGTGGGAAATGGGAAGAGGACGGAATACATCACTACCATTTTCATTTCAATATCGACGGCAATCTTGTTCAGTGTAACGAGTACGATAAACAAGAAAATATTATTCGAAAGACCGATTATACCTATGAGACTTGGGGACATACATCTACACTCAGCTTTCCGAAAACTAACAGTACGATTGTCAATAAGTATAATACTGACGGGAAACTGCTGGAAATTGTGTATAGTGATTCCCATGGGGAGATAAACACTTATGACGATAGGGGAAATCTTATCCGAACCAAACAGATTGACGGCACGATTTACAAACCGGCTATGACCGAATATGATTATAACGAACATGATTTGTTGGTGGAGAAGAGGGAATATTATAATATAGGGGAATTATCGGGCAAAACAGTCTATGAGTATGATACAAATGGTTTGTTGGCGCAGACCCAAGTGTATGATTTGCTGAGTCGTGATAGGCCGGAAACGCATTTCATCTATGAATACAGTGATAGTAACCGCGTTGTGGAAAAATATAGGATTGACGATGAAGGTAATAAAGAGTTAGAGTCCTGGTGTAAACGTGAATATTATCCGAACGGTAAACTGAAAACCGTTGTTCGTAATAGTATCGTGCAAGAGAAATACGATGAACAAGGACGACCGATTGACGAGCGGCCAGGATTTGAAATACTCTACAAAGACTTCCAAGACTACGGCTGTGATGCGAATGGTAATTGGATTGAAACAAAGAATTTCAAAGATTATGTTGATTTTGGCACGGGGCTCGGTCGTATATTAAAACCTTATGTCGAGCGTATCTTTACTTATTACGAAGAATAAAAACTTAAAATTGAACAATATGCACACAAACACACCCACATAGCAAGCGGTAAGATTCCAGAAATCATAGTAACATTGTTAGTGCATACTAAAAAAAAGAAAACGATGGGAAAAGTAATGAAAGTATTCAAGACACTGATAAACGAGTTGTTTGGAACTAAGAGAGAGTATAAAGTGGAAGGTTTGTGATTGGTGGCGAGATAAATGTTATCTTTGGAGTGGTGCAGTGCAATTGCCTTTTTACTCGGTAGAAACTCTTGTTCTGATAGAAGGGGACGCTTCTGCTCCGTTTTCCAGGCAATTATTGGAATTACAGGTGTTATTGCAGAACTGGGTACCTATGGCAGAACAACTAGATAACATACTGTTCAGCAAAAGTCAGCAGAAACATAAAGAAAAAATATACGGATCCTGGCAGGACGAATTTTATCCCTATACGATCGTGCCGGCTGTACTATATAGTGATAGTTGGGAGATTGTGTTTTACCGGAATAGTGGTGTAAATTATAATTTCACTGTTTTTTGGAAAGACAACAGAGTACAGGATTTACGTTTGGGAGGTTTTTGAATCCTTCCTTTATTTATAGCATTTCCCGTTCTTTCTTTGTCAAACTTTTAACTACAATATCGTAGGAGTTGCTTACAAGCTCTTTGATTTTCTCATCAGGTACGTCTTGATTGAAATAAACACTGATCCAATATTTCTTGTTCATGTGCCATCCTGGTCTTATGCCGGTATATTCAGTTTGCAGTTCTCCGGATTCGTCAGGGTTGCATTTGATACAACAAAAATCGAAAATCTCAATGTTAACGAAACAGAACCATTTGTCCGCTACATAAAAGCATAGAACGTCACGGCTATATTTGTCGGGCACATTGGGAAACGGCATCTTTTCATGGACTCCCTTAAAAGACAGGCAGTATTCTCTAAATTCTTCAATATTCATTTCTCTTTTATTGTTCAGTTATCTATGCAAAAATAGCTGGAATTAAGGAGTGGACAACCATTTTTCTATGAAAATATTCAGGTGAGATGTGTTTCCATGTACTTTGTTGGGTTAATCGACTTTTTCAAATGAATAGCCGATCTTAAAACTACTTGACGCTCCACCACCAAAACTGCCGTTAAAGGAATAAAACATCAGGTAAAACTTTGCCCTGGTGAAAGTGGTTGAAAATAATGAGTTGGAAACTGTGGGCAGCATTTTTACATTAGTTTTATTTTGTAACAGATTCTCTTTTGTTATCTTTGCGTGTGAAGTCTGTCCTCAGCTGTGGAGTCTTTTGTGATGGTCGTTCGCGATATATTCAAGAGGAAAATCCTTGTCCGGGTATAACAAAATAAAGACTCATTGTGGATAAAACAGACATTTTACGAAACTTGGGGTGTAAAAATAGCTGGAGAACAGGAAACTAATAGACTTGGGTATACCCCTCCTTATGCTGAAATAGAATAGAACATCATTATGAAGAAATAGAAAACTTGTCAAAATACTAATTTAAAATCCTTAACACTATGCCGGATCTTGCAATAAACAATATCTTGAAGACAGAAGTTACGCTTATTCAGAAAATGATACAAGAATATGGTCATCGGCAACTGCTTAAAAAAAATCAATATTTTTGTCGTGCTAACAGTCCTAACTCATTAATAGCCTATGTCGTGAAAGGTGGTTTGAAATACTGTTGTCATGATTATAAAGGAAAGGAACAAGTTCTAAGTTTTGCATTTGACGGTGAATTGATTGGTAGTTATCTGGCTTGGCAAACCGGTAACAGGTCTCTCTATGACATTCAGGCAATAGAAGCCTCCGAGCTTTTTTGTATTAACATCAAAGAACTTAGTGCTTTGCTTACTATTTCCGATTTTAAGATATCAGCGATACGTTTTGTAGAAGTCATTGCCTTTGAAATACTTCGTAAAACAGTCTCCATGCGTTGTCAATCTCCTGAACAGTGTTATCTACAATTGCTTTCACGTGTGCCGGATATATTGGAACGAACTACATTGCGTAATGTCGCCTCATACTTGGGCATCACTCCTGAAGCCCTAAGCCGAATGCGTACAAGAATGTTAAAAGATGATTAATTGGTAAAGCCTTGATTTTGGTCAAGCTTTTTTTGTTGTCTGCATTTTATCTTTGCGTTATCAATTATATTAATTCACTATGATGGAATCTATTAAATGCTCAGAGTTTCTGAAAAGGCGAATGATATTGTTAAAGAAAGTGGATATGTGGAAGATAAGATAAACTGATTAAAATATTAAAAATGAGGAAGATTATTTTTATGGTATCTCAATTTTAGTTTACCAATAAATCTAAAAAGTTATCAGTTATGAAAAAAGTTCTTATGATGTTATTCATTGGCATTATCGTATCGAGTTGCCTGAATGAAGAAGAAAAAAAAATTGTGCCGGAAGGTAGTTATAAGTTGCCTTCAACTGTAACTCTTGGTAAAGTTCGTATGTACACATCCAAAGGGGAAGTTACTGATGAGGCGAAGATCAAGAAGTTCCTGTCAGGAATATCTAGGTCGGATTCACAATATGATCCTATGGATTATGCAAGGTTCTTTTCTTTTGATAGTTCCTCACGCCCTATTGGTGATGAAAATTATCTGGATATAACATTTCATCCGGATGAGGCTGTTGTACAGACAAACCTGCTGTCAGATTCCGGAATAGACCCTGATTCACCTTATGGCGCATCCGTATTTAAGTACAGTAATCTGTTTATAGTAAGTAAAGGGAAGTCGGCTATGGATATACCCATAACGAGCATAACAGAATTTTTCGAAAGAGATAAGGTAAAGAAAATCAGTACAAAATCGCATTATGTGAACACTTCCATTAGCTACATGCCCGGCAGGATAAATTTTGCTTTGTTAGAGCAGAACGGACAATTCGTTTTACCTTTCTTGACTTATGTGCACGGGCGATATTTGCGGCATGATAACAAGAGCTACTATGTAGAATCAACGTGCAACATGCTTAATACGGACTTCCTGAACCATGTACCGGTCAGTGATACGATTGTTGTTCAGGAAAGTTGGGCAATTTTGCAGAAGCAGTAAACTGGTTGCATGCTCCAAATATATAAATGCTATGTGCATACATGATAGAGATTTTTGAATTTTGTTGCCGTTACCCTGTGATACCTTATTCTACATACGATTAAAATAACTCTCATTGCTCTCACTCTTTTTGCTAATGTGCTTATTATCTGATAAATAAGTATGATAGATACTTTTTAAATCCGGTATCTATCATGCTTTCTTCATGAAAAATGAGTATCTATCATTTTTATTTTACTGCTTAATCCTTCATTGTATTACCCCGCACATAAATTTTATGACTGCCGCTTCCAATAGTGTCAAGTACTCCTTCCTTTACCCATCCGTTCAATTCATTCAGCGCTTTGTTCTTTAGTAGTCCCGTCAGTTGCGTATATTCCTTGCGTCGTATCATCGGTCGTTCATCCAGAAACTTCTCCAACCTGCGGCGACGTTCTTCCACCGGAACTTCGGCGGAATGTGCAAATCCCAACTTCGCTTTTTCCACAAATCCGCGAACCTTCTTTCGGAAAGAAGATGATGGACGAAAATTTACATTATCGAAATAAATGGACTGTGCATGTATCTCTTTGGCATCCATCACCGGACGTGCTTTTAACTTGGCTGAAAAATATCCAAGGTTTCCTAACTGAACGTGATGCCCGCTGACTAAATATTCGGATATTTTATTTTCAATAGCCAGCTGGACTCCTTCAATATCTGCCGGCGTAAAGCTGGAAGCTTGAGCGATCTCTTTTACAATTTGTTGAAAGTCGATGGTTCCGTTCGATACGATGCGGGGATACAACGGCTGTTCGTCTTCGTCTTCTTTCGAAGACGGTTTTTTGCGAAAATCATACTTTGCGTACATGTCTTTTCTATTATGGGTTAATGTGGCTAAAACGCCTTTTAAAAGGCATTTTAATGATTGTTTTGCAGCAAGATAACCTACAATTGCAACTTGGATAATCAACTGGAATCAGTGGCTTTTCTTGGGCACACATTTGTGGGCTCTACAGCCCACGAATGTAAACTCTACAGCCCGCATAGGTGGGCTGTACGGCACACTTATGCGGGCTGAAGTCTTACTGCCTGCAAAGATACATTATCCTGCCTTTATTCGCAAATTTAGTAAGCATTATTTCTATAAAATAAAGTCGTGTGGCGTGGCAAATAAAAGCAGTGAAATTTGTTTGGGCGAAGAGCATGTTGTATCTTTGTATGGCTGTAGTGCAGCTTTCCTTTTACTGAAAATAATAATAAAAAAAGATGAGAATAACATTAGTCAGAGACGATGGCAAGGTAAAAACTTTACGCACGTTGAAAATGGAGCTCCTTTTGGAGCAGATGAAAACGGAAGTCAAGGCGCAGCCCGTCTCAAAGATGAGGGAAGTCTTGCGGTATACTCTTCCGGGAAATTCGATTGAAGAGGTGCGTAAAGTTCCCAAAGTGATGCCTGCCGCAGCTTTTGTCCGTAAAGAAGGGGTGATGACCCTGAATGAATATAACGGCATAGTGATGATGGAAGTCAATAACCTTTCGGGGAGGGCGGAAGCCGACGAAATAAAAGAACTGGTCAAAGAGCTTCCGCAAACATACCTTGCTTTTACCGGATCTTCCGGCAAATCAGTAAAGATATGGGTGCGGTTCACCTATCCGGACGACCGCTTGCCGACTTTACGCGAGCAAGCGGAACTTTTTCACGCGCATGCTTATCAGACGGCTGTGAAATATTATCAGCCACAACTGCCTTTTGATATCGAACTGAAAGAACCGTCGCTCGAACAATATTGCCGGTTGACGTATGATCCTGAACTTTATTTCAATCCGAAAGCAATGCCCATTTATATGAAGCAGCCCGTCAGTCTTCCGTCCGAAACGACTTTTATCAAACGAACGCGGGAAACTGATTCTCCTTTGCAGCGAATGGCGCCCGGATATGAAAATTATGAAGCATTGTCGGTGCTTTTCTCCGCTGCATTCAACAGGGCGCTTGAAGAACTGGACGGATATCGGGAGGGAGACGATCTGCAACCGCTACTGGTGTGTTTGGCGGAGCATTGTTTTCGGGCAGGTATCCCCGAAGAAGATACTGTGCGGTGGACGAAGGCGCATTACAGGCTCCCTTCGGACGAGTTGCTGATTCGCGAAACGGTGAAAAGTGTATACCGGACTGCCAAAGGATTCGGAAAGAAGAGCAGTTTGACGGCCGAACAGCTTTTCGCCATGCAGATGGATGAATTTATGAAGCGTCGTTATGAATTCCGATACAATGCGTTGACCACGGAGGTGGAATATCGCGAACGGCATAGTTTCAACTTCTATTTTCGCCCGGTAGACAAGCGGGTATTGGCGAGTATTACGATGAACGCCATGTGTGAAGGAGTGAGAATGTGGGACAGGGATGTCATCCGTTATCTGGATTCCGACCATGTGCCTATCTATCATCCTGTGGAGGATTTCTTGTACCACTTGCCTCGCTGGGATGGTAAAGACCGGATTCTGGAACTGGCTAACCGCGTTCCCTGTGATAATCCGCACTGGGCACCGTTGTTCCGGCGATGGTTCCTGAGCATGACTGCCCATTGGATGGGGATGGATAAAAGACATGCGAACAGTACTTCGCCTTTGCTGATTGGTCCGCAGGCATACCGGAAGTCCACTTTTTGCAGAATGCTTCTTCCTCCTGCTTTACAGGCGTACTATACGGACAGCATTGATTTCAGTCGGAAGCGGGATGCGGAGTTGTATCTGAATCGCTTTTTGCTTATTAATATGGATGAGTTCGACCAGATAAGTCCCACCCAGCAGGCTTTTCTGAAGCATATTCTGCAAAAACCGGTGGTGAACACGCGCCGTCCGAATGCTTCGGCGGTGGAAGAACTTCGCCGGTATGCTTCGTTCATCGCTACAAGCAATCATCGGGATTTGTTGACGGATACTTCCGGTAGCCGTCGTTTCATCGGCATTTATATGACGGGAGGCATAGATGTGTCGCGTCCCATTGATTATGAACAATTGTATGCACAGGCGTTGGAACTGCTTTATCATAACGAACGTTATTGGTTTGACTCCGAAGAAGAGGCTATCATGACGGAAAGCAATCGTGAGTTTGAACAATCACCCGCTATTGAACAGCTATTTATGGTTTATTATCGTGGGGCAGAAGAAGAGGAGGAAGGTGAATGGCTGTTGGCTATCGACATCCTGCGACGGATTCAGAAAGCAAGTAAGATGACATTCTCTGCCAGACAGGCTTCTTATTTCGGACGTATCTTGCAACGGCTTGGGGTGAAATCCAGACGGAAAACGTATGGTACGTATTATCATGTCGTACCTTTGGAGGTAAAATAGATACTTCATTTTAATAGTATAAGTATGATAGATACCGGAGATAATAGTTATCTATCATACTTATAGCTTTAGTTATAAGGAATTTATGAAAAAGAATGAAAGTATGATACTTGTTTTTTATTCATAAAGAAGATATTTGTTTCTCATCTTCTTGTAATCCTGTAATTCCTTTTGCCAACTATTTCGGATAGTCTCTTCCGAATCGCCTCTGAGGATAGCTTTGCGTACACTATCCGTGCCCATGAGCAAGTCAAACCACCGGGCACGGGAGAAGAAAGCGGTACCTTCGCCGGATAAACGGTAGAAATGCAGGAAATAGCGGAGTGTAAATCCGTTCACATCGTCTGCGTTCCGGAGGTCTTCACCGTAGCAGACTACATTTTTGTGCATCGGATTCTTGTCAAAACCGGGGAGAGAGCGGGGAGTGAAAGTAAAATCTCCGTATTTCTTGTTGGGTGCGCCCAATACTTGGAAAGGAAATGTCGTTCCCCGCCCTACGCTGACGCGGGTAGCCTCAAACGGGCAGAGTGACGCATACAGGCGAATGGACTGATCGTTCGGCAGGTTGGGAGAGGGCTTTATGGGAAGCGAATAGGGTTCTCCGTGTATCCAACCCGTGGCTGGAATTACTTTTAATGAACAAGGATTTTTCTTGTGGGCAATCCAGCCTTCTCCGTTAATCATTCGTGCCAGTTCGCCGATAGTGCATCCGTGGAGTACCGGGATAGGAAGCATACCGACAAAACTCCGGTAGGCCGGTTTGAGTATCGGACCCTCTACGTAGTCGCACGGATTGGGCCGGTCTAGTACAATCATTTCCTTATTGTTTTCTGCACAGGCTTCCATTACGTAGTACATTGTGCTGATATAGGTATAGAAACGTGCTCCCACATCCTGAATATCGAATAAAATAACGTCGATGTCTTTCAGTTGGGCGGCAGTCGGCTTTTTGTTGTTTCCATAAAGAGAGACGATACTGACTCCGGTACGGGAGTCTTTGCCGTCTTTCACAGTTTCCCCCGCGTCTGCATTTCCACGGAAACCATGTTCGGGGGCAAATACCTTGACTACGTTGATCTGTTGTTTCAACAGAGTGTCGAGCAAATGAGTCTGCCCCGTTCCTACAACAGAGGTATGATTGACCACCATTCCGACACGTTTGCCTTGAATGAACGGCAGATATTGTTCGAAGCGTCCGGCGCCTGCGACAACTTTGCCGCTAATGCATTCAGGAAAGACTGTAACAAACAGAAAAAAAAGAATGAGGGAAGTTCTATTTCTCATGTCGGTGATTTTTTGTAATATTGCACAAAAATATTAATTTCTCATCAAGAGAACAAAAAATAGAGCACATGAATCCATACGAAATCATTGATAAGTATTATCCGGAAAATACGGAGCAGCGGCAAATCTTAGTAATACACAGTCTTTCTGTGGCCGGAAAGGCCATGAAAATACTGGATGCGCATCCCGAACTACGTTTGAACCGGAGTTTCGTGAAAGAAGCCGCCCTATTACATGATATCGGTATTTTTCAGACCAATGCGCCTACGATTCAGTGTTTCGGTTCGCATCCTTATATAGCTCACGGTTATTTGGGAGCTGAAATCTTGCGTGAAGAAGGTTTCCCGCAGCATGCACTGGTTTGCGAACGCCATACAGGGGCCGGACTATCCTTGCAGGACATTGTCGACCAGCAGCTTCCTGTACCCCATCGCGAGATGTTGCCCATAACTCTGGAAGAACAGTTAATCTGCTTTGCCGATAAATTCTTTTCTAAGACTCACCTGGACGAGGAAAAGTCGGTAGAGAAAGCCCGTCATAGTATTGCTAAATATGGTGAAGAAGGCCTAAGCCGTTTTGACAGATGGTGTTCTCTCTTTTTATAGCACTAAAAAATAATTAAATAACGAAGATTCTAACTCATATTTGGTGAAGATTGTGTACTTTTGCCACTTCAAGCGTAAACTATTAGTTAATGGCGCCATTGAAAGCAAAAATACTTATATCATTCATACTGCTGATTGTCTTACTGATGCTTCCCGATGAGGCTACGTCTCAACGTCGAAGAAGAGGAATGATTGCCCCCAATACTGCACAGAATGATTCCCTTCACGGAAATGATTCATTGAAAGCAGATACGGTTACGGTACGCATGGACTCTATCGCACCGGCTAAGAAGAAACAACCGCTCGACGCACCGGTTATTTATGAATCTAACGACTCCACAGTTTTTACTTTGGGCGGAGCCGCTACGTTGTATGGTAGCGGAAAAGTTAATTACCAGAATATAGAGTTGGCAGCGGAAGTTATTTCAATGAATCTGGATAGCAGTACGGTGCACGCCTACGGTATCAAAGACTCTTTGGGAGTGGAAAAAGGTAAACCTGTATTTAAAGAGGGAGATACCACTTATGATACGGAAACTATCCGGTATAACTTCAAAACTAAAAAAGCGGGAATCACCGAAATCGTAACTCAACAGGGGGAAGGATACGTGACCGGAAGCAAAGCCAAGAAGGGGGCCAATGATGAAATTTTTATGGAGCATGGGCGCTATACGACTTGTGACCACCATGACCATCCTCACTTCTATATGCAGTTGACAAGGGCCAAGGTGCGTCCTAAAAAGAATGTAGTGACGGGACCTGCCTATCTGGTGGTGGAAGATGTACCTTTGCCGTTGGCTGTTCCGTTCTTTTTCTTCCCGTTCTCCAGCAGCTATTCTTCCGGTTTCATCATGCCGACTTATATGGACGACTCCAGTCGCGGTTTCGGTCTGGCAGAAGGCGGATATTATTTTGCTATCAGTGACATCATGGACCTGAAAATGACGGGAGATATCTTTACCAAAGGTTCGTGGAGACTTTCCGGATTGACCAACTATAATAAACGATATAAATACTCCGGTACGCTGCAAGCGGATTATCAGGTCACTAAGACGGGGGACAAAGGGATGCCGGATTATGCAGTTGCCAAGGACTTTAAGATTGTCTGGAATCATCGCCAGGATGCCAAGGCGAGTCCGAACAGTACTTTCTCTGCCAGTGTAAACTTCTCGACCAGTAGCTACGAACGCTCAAATATCAACAACCTTTATAATTCACAGTTGTTGACTCAGAATACCAAAACATCAAGTATCAGTTATTCACGCAGTTTCCCTGATATCGGTCTGACGCTTTCCGGAACGACCAATATCGCACAGACCATGCGTGACTCTTCCATTGCGGTGACGTTGCCCGACTTGAATATATCGTTGAGCCGTCTCTTCCCGTTCAAACGCAAGAAAGCGGCCGGGGAAGAACGCTGGTATGAAAAGATTTCTCTTAGCTATACAGGACGTCTGACAAACAGTATCCGTACGAAAGACGACCGTCTGTTCAAAGCCGGACTGAGCGAATGGGAAAATGCGATGAATCATAATATCCCTATCAGCGCTACTTTTACTCTGTTCAAATATTTGCAGGTTAATCCTTCGGTGAATTATACGGAACGTTGGTATACCCGTAAGGTAAATCAGCAATATAATGAGGAAACGCGTAGACTGGAAGCATTGCCGGGCGATACGATTAACGGTTTCTACCGGGTATCCAACTATTCGGCAAGTTTGAGTCTGAGCACCAAATTGTATGGTATGTACAAACCTCTTTTCATGAAGAAAAAGGAAATACAGATTCGTCATGTGTTTACGCCACAAGTTAGCCTGAGCGGTGCTCCGGGATTTAGCAAGTATTGGGAGGAGTATACTGATTATAACGGTGATACACAATATTATTCTCCTTTTACCGGACAGCCTTATGGCGTTCCTTCCCGTGAAGGTTCGGGAACAGTCAGTTTCTCGATAGCCAATAACTTGGAAATGAAGTATTACGACGCAAAAGAAGATACGGTCAAGAAAGTGAGCCTTATTGATGACTTGAGTGCAAATATGTCTTATAATATGGCGGCAAAGGAACGGCCGTGGAGTGATTTGAGCATAAATCTGCGTTTGAAGTTGACCAAGAGTTATACCTTTAATATGAATGCGTCATTTGCTACGTATGCTTATACTTTTGATAAAAGCGGTAATGTAGTTACCGGTAACCGGACGGAGTGGTCGTATGGTCGCTTCGGACGTTTCCAGGGATATGGTTCTTCATTTAACTATACTTTCAATAATGATACTTGGAAGAAGTGGTTCGGACCGAAAGAGGATGAAGATAAGGATAAGAAGAAACCGGAAGGTGATGATGAAGATTCGGAAGGCTCGGAGGAAGACGGAACTGTCACTAAGAAGGTCGAGAATGCGCAAGCGGACTCGGACGGTTATCAGGTATTCAAAATGCCTTGGTCTTTGAGTTTTAGTTATTCGTTCAATATCCGTGAAGATAGAACGAAGCCTATTAACCGCCACTCTATGAGATATCCTTATACGTATACACATAATATCAACGCGAACGGAAACGTGAAAATATCCAATAACTGGTCGCTTTCATTCAACTCCGGTTACGACTTCCAGGCAAAGGAGATCACACAAACTTCTTGTACGATTTCCCGCGATTTGCACTGTTTCAACTTGTCCGCCAGTCTTTCACCTTTCGGACGGTGGAGATATTATAATGTTACTATCCGGGCAAATGCAAGCATTCTTCAGGATTTGAAGTATGAACAGAGAAGCCAGACGCAAAGTAATATCCAGTGGTACTAGGATAAGCGTAGAGTTGAAAGATATATAATTGCATTGTTGCAATATTATGGAAAAAGAAAATGGCTGTGCTATTCATTGGGTAATAGCGCAGCCATTTTCTTTTTCAACTCTCAACCTGTATTCAACTACCAGTTGATTTCCGTTTCTCCATGTGCCTTTAAATAATCATTTGTCCGGCTGAAATGCTTGTTGCCGAAGAAACCGTTATAGGCGGATAGGGGAGAAGGGTGTGCAGAGGTAAGCACTAAATGCTTGTTCCGGTCAATGAAAGCTCCCTTCTTTTGAGCGTACGAGCCCCATAAGATAAACACCAGGTGCTCCTTGCTTTCTGCCAGGGCACGAATAGCGGCGTCGGTAAATGTCTCCCAACCTCGGTTTTGATGAGAACCGGCTTGGTGTGCACGTACAGTCAGTGTTGCGTTGAGCAGCAGTACACCTTGTTCGGCCCAGCGGGTTAAGTTTCCTGTGGTAGGAGCATCTGTTCCTATATCTGCTTTGATCTCTTTGAATATATTCACCAGTGAGGGCGGGAATTGTACTCCGTCGTTAACGGAGAAACAAAGTCCGTGTGCCTGACCCGGTCCGTGATACGGATCCTGTCCGATGATTACTACTTTTACCTTATCGAAAGGACAAAGGTTGAAAGCATTGAATATCAACCTTCCGGGAGGAAATATCTGATATTGGCTATATTCGCTTTTTACAAATTCTGTAAGTGTGCGGAAGTAGTCCTTGTCAAATTCCGGTTGCAAATGTGTTTTCCAACTTTCTTCTATCTGTACGTTCATAGCAATTATATAAGGTGTATATCAAGTTCTTCGCATTCTTTGCGCATATCTTCGGGCCAGATGCTGGCCTGTATTTCTCCGATATGTGCTTTCCGAAGGTAGAACATACACAAACGTGACTGTCCGATACCTCCACCGATAGATAACGGGAGAGTGTCATTCATCAGGCGCTTGTGGAAATAGAGTTCCAGTCTTTTTTCTTCGTGCTCCTCTTTCAACTGACGTTGCAGGGCCTCTTTGTCTACACGTATACCCATAGACGAAAGTTCGATAGAACGTTGCAGTACATCGTCCCAAAGCAACAGGTCGCCGTTTAGTCCGGGCAGGCCGTTCAAGCCGTTTGTTGTGTAGTCGTCGTAGTCCGGAGCACGGCCGTCATGTTTCTTGCCGTCGCTCAGTTTGCAGCCTATGCCGATAATGAATACGGCACCGTATTTCTGGCAGATAGCGTGCTCACGACATTTAGGTTCCAGGTTCGGATAGAGTTGGCGTAACTCCTCGGAGTGGATGAAATGTAACTTTTGAGGCAGGCACGGCTTGATTTGAGGATACATTTCGTATACCATATATTCTGTGCGAATCATGGCTGCATAAATGCGGTTAACGATTTCTTTCAGGAAGTTTACGTTTCTGTCTTCGTCGGTAATAACACGCTCCCAGTCCCATTGGTCTACATAAAGTGAATGTAGATTACCCAGTTCCTCGTCGGAGCGGATTGCGTTCATGTCGGTATAGATACCGTATCCCGGTTCAATGTGATAATCGGCTAAGGTCAGTCTTTTCCATTTAGCCAGTGAATGAACTACTTCTGCTTGTGCGTCGCCCAAATCTTTTATCGGGAAAGAAACAGGTCGTTCTATTCCATTCAAATCATCGTTGATACCCATGCCTTTCAACACAAACAGGGGGGCTGTCACACGTCGCAGGCGTAGTTCGGATGATAAGTTTAATTGGAAGAACTCTTTTATTTGCTTGATTCCCAGCTCGGTCTGTTTCAGGTCGAGAAGCGGTTTGTAGTTCTTAGGTTTTATCAAGTAACTCATAGGTTTGTTAAATGTTAATTGTCGGCAAAGATAGGAATAAAAATGATATATGTATTGAGATTTCTCTAAAAGATTGTCAAATTGATAAAGTATGTGCTATAAAGCATTTCAAAATAACAGAGTGTTAACAGGTGTGGGTACTTTAATAACTATAAAAAAAGAAGAATCATTAGGAAGATGAGAAGATTTTTTATACTTTTGTCCTCGCATAAAAAGAATGGCCCCGTAGCTTAGTGAATAGAGCGTCAGATTCCGGTTCTGAAGGTC
>ERZ780149.2656-NODE-2656-length-16227-cov-2.887212_pt1 | contig 16227 bp, 10 predicted proteins | sample MGYA00511367_ERZ780149 | MGnify/ENA primary metagenome ERZ780149 (study PRJEB29588, sample SAMEA2153852) | human gut metagenome | biome: human gut; feature: human-associated habitat; material: faeces | place: Denmark | collected 2008/2010 ... | reverse complement strand
TCATCCCTATATTGAAATTAACCTAATCAGCGGAAACACTTACCAAATCGAGCAGGAATTACTGGATAAAAATATTCAACTTGCTTTCATTGAGGGCGTCCCCTCGCAAACAGACATTCACTATATCCCCTTTCTAAAAGACGAAATAGTTTTGGTCACCTCAGCCAAAAATCATTCCTCGGAATCTATCGCTAAAGAACAATTAAAGACTTTAAAATTTGTTGTCCGGGAAGAAGGATCCGGTACATATAATATTATTCAACGTCAGCTATCCGCCTCCGGGATGTCGATTAACGAACTGAACCAACAAATCGTCATCGGAAGTACCGAAGGAATTAAACAATACCTCAAACATTCGGATTGTTATGCCCTGGTTTCCGTGTTCTCCGTTCAAGACGAACTGGCCTGTGGACTGCTAAAAATCATCGATATCGATGACTTCGAAATTACCCGCACGCTCTATGCCATCCACAAGCAAGGCACTATTGACCCCTACGCCGAATTACTCCTAAGATTTTGCAATACATCACGGACAAACAGGGGAAATAGGCCATGACACGGGTGTGTCTAAACAACAAAATGTGCTGAAATGGCAAAAACAAAATTGCTTAAACGACAAAAATGTGCGAATCTGACAATAAAGATATCCCACACGAACCAGAATTGATACCAACAATGATTTTTTATTCTTATTTTGCAAGTGAAACCAATATATAAATTCACTTTCAAAAACGTCACCATGAGAACAAGAAAACTTTTAGCTTTTGCATCCACGATTACGAGTATCCTTCTACTCGCTTCATGCAGCGAGCAGAAGGCATGGCAGGATGGCACTGTTTCGCCACTCGGGGGGAAATATCCGCTGCGATTGTCGGCAAACGTGGAACAGGTTCAGAGTCGTAGCACCGGTAAGGAAGCATGGACGGGCGGTGAAGAAATTGGTGTCATTTTGGAAAGCCAAACAGGAAAATATTATATCACGGACGCTTCGGGTAATGTAGAAGCGATAGATGAAAGCAACACGCTCTACTGGCCGCACACGGCTAAAACCAACATCAAGGCATGGTATCCTTTCGATACTCCGACATTACTCGACATTTCCGACCAATCGGCGGGCTATGCCGCATTCGACATTCTATCCGCCCAAACGCGGGGCAGTTTCAATCAACCCGTTTACCTCAATTTCAGCCACAGTATGTCGAAGATTGCCTACACGCTCACGGCAGCCGACGGCATCACGGAGATAGAGCTAAACAGTGCAACGGTAACGTTACTCGGTGATGCAGAAGCCCGCATCGATGCCGGAATCGTAGCTCCCGCAGATCAGACGGACGGAGAGATAAAGCCCTTTCACGACGTAACAGCGAAGCAAGGAGAGGCCCTGGTAGTGCCGCAAAACATGAAAGGCAAGCCACTTCTCAAGGTAAGCATTGGCAACAACACCTTTGTCTACACCCCCGAAACAGATGAAGAGGGGAATCTCATGGCCGGCAACTGCCACACCTATGCCGTCACGGTAAAAGCCGCCGGCTTGGAAGTGCAGAGAGTGGCAAGCAATGACTGGGGTAATGGTGGAGAGGAGAAGATATTCAGCATAACAGCCACGAAATATACCGCCAACGAAGTGAAAGCCGGAGACTATATCTATTCTGACGGAACGACTTCCGACGGAGGATTGCGTGCACGTTATCCCTACGGAAAAGGGGTGCGTGTGGCAAACCCGAAACCAAAGCCCCTGGCAAACAAAACAGTTGTCGGAATCGTATTTTGGACGCCCAAGGATACGAACCCTAAAGGCCGAACAACTCCGGCCTCGCTAACAGATGACAAGATTATGGCAGCAGACTTTCCTAACTGTACACATGGTTTGGCAGTATCTCTCAAAGATATTCCAACAGGGGAAAAGTGGATAAATATGCCCTCTTATTCCTTAACGAATGAATTCCAGAATAGAGAGCAATTCACCCACCCCAGAAAGTCAGATTTTGTTTCCGTCGCCTCGGGTCTCGGTCCGACTGATCCCATCAACAGAATTCTCGGCTATCAGAACACACAGGTGATACTCGCCTTCAACGCGTTGTGCAGATCAAATAACGAAATGGAATTGGCAGCCCAACCTGTCGAAGACATTGCAAATTTCAGCAAATCCAATCCCGCCCCAAAGAACAGTACCGGTTGGTTCTTCCCCTCTGTGAAAGAATTACATATCCTCTGCTACAAGGATGTAGACAATGTTTATCTGAGCTATAATTACACTTTCACCGAAAACCGCGATTTGGTCAACGCCTCTCTTCTTGCGGCCGGTGGCGAAGTTTTTTATAACAGCCAATATTGGTCGTCTTCGGAATACGCATCCTACGTGAATGGTGTAGACTATAGCAAATATGAGGTTATCATCGTGGACTTCAACCGAGCCTTTCCGTACTCCACGCGGAAAACAAACTCGGCCAGAGTTCGTGCCGTGTGTGCCTTTTAGCATGGGAAAAGAAATATCTCTACAGTAGAAAACCGGTAGAAAAGGATAAGGATGATATCTATAACTTTTAGTTATATGGTATAAACACTTCTTATTTCCAAAACTCATGTATTTAAGAGAATTTTGCGTCGAACAAATTACTAAATATCATGAGCAAAATTCAACTGAACAAAAATCAAAAGGAAGTACTTTTCATCGTGGCTTTATTTCTTGTACCATTTCTTGACCCGGGATTTGCACTTTTACTAGGTCTGATTTTATCGCTGACTATCGGTCACCCGTTCTTGACAATCAATAGCCGAATCACGCATATACTTCTCCAAATATCCGTTGTCGGACTAGGTTTTGGCATGAACGTGGAACAAGCCGTCGAGGCTGGGAAAACGGGTATCCTATTCACCATATTTTCCATCATTATTACGATCGGGTTAGGATTATTCTTCACCAGCAAACTGAGAGTCAACCGGGACACCGGATTTCTCGTTTCCGGGGGAACCGCCATCTGCGGGGGAAGTGCCATAGCCGCCTTGGCCCCTGTCATTAAAGCCAAAGACAAGGATATCACCGTGGCCATGGGAACCATTTTCATGCTGAACGCCGTGGCGTTATTTCTCTTCCCACTGATCGGCCGTTGGCTAGAGATGAACGATCACCAATTCGGATACTGGTGTGCCATTGCCATTCACGACACAAGTTCCGTGGTCGGTGCAGCCAAAACATTCAACAACGAGGCATTGGCTATTGCCACCACCACCAAACTGATCCGAGCCCTCTGGATCATCCCGATCTCACTGATCGCCGCCTTCTTCTATAATAAAGGAACAAATACCAAATCAAAAATATCCATTCCTTACTTTATCTTCTTCTACATTGTTGCCATGATCATCGCAACCTACACGCCGCAATGGGGACATATCTACACTCAAATCGTGGGATTTGCTAAAGTTGGAATGTTATTCACACTATTCCTTATCGGTGCCGGCCTCTCCAAAGATACCATCAAACAAGTAGGTTTCAAACCGATCTTGTTAGGCATCATCCTTTGGGTCTGCATCAGTAACATTATCAGCTAGCGTGATCATGCTACTGTAAATTAGCCCGAAGGGCTCCATCACCTTATGAACTTTACAACTTTCTCCCCCTCGAATTTGTGAATTCATAAAAACCACATTATCTTCGCACGACTATAAAAAACGAGTATGATTAGAACTTTTATACTGGCAGTTCAAACTGCACCCGCGAACAACGCTGGAATGAATCTATGGGATATGGTCGTGATGGGCGGCTGGTTGATGATCCCCATATTTATATTGTCTATCATCATTATTTACATCGCTTGTGAAAGATTCTGGCTTATCCGCAAAACAGGTCTCACGGATGTCCTTTTCATGGAAAAAATACAAGAAACCTTGAAAACCGGCAACACACGTGCCGCTCTCGAAGAATGTGAAAAAGAAGCCTCCCCGTTGGCTCACACCATTGCCAAGGGGATTAAAATAAGTGACGAAGACCCGCAAGAAATTCGCCAAGCCATGGAAGACACGGCCAATTACGAGGTCGCCAATTTGGAACGAGGTCTTCCCACCTTAGCCACTTGTGCCGGGACTGCACCCATGATCGGTTTCCTGGGAACCGTGGTCGGGATGGTACAATCCTTCTACGATATGTCCATGGCCGGAAGCAGCATTGACATCGGTCTTCTCTCCCGGGGTATCTACACCGCCATGATCACCACCGTAGCCGGATTGATTGTCGGCATCATCGGCCAACTGGCCTACAACTTTCTCGTAGCCCGTGTGGACAAAATCGTTTTCCGCATGGAACACTACTCCTCCGAACTCATCGAATACCTCCGTCCCAAAAACAATTCTAAACTCTAAATTTTAAATTCTAAATTCATATTTAGTCATGGCAATAAAACGTAAAAGCAAGATCAATCCGAATTTTAACATGTCGTCCATGACCGACATATTTTTCCTATTGCTGCTATTCTTCATGATTTCCTCAACGTTGATCAATCCCAACGCATTGAAATTATTACTACCCAAAAGCACGAACCAAACTTCGGATAAACCTGTCACAGTCGTGTCCATTGACAAAAACTACACGTTCTACTTGAACGAAAAAGTAATCCCGTTCTCCATGTTGGAGCGTCGACTCGTGGAAGAACTGCGAGAATTAGAAGATCCGTGCATCTCTCTTCAGGCAGACAAATCTGTTCCCTTGGAACAAATCGTGAAAGTGATGAACATTGCCAAAGATCACAACTACCGCCTTATCCTAAGCACGGAACCCGAATAGCTTCCCAAAAACTCATACCATCGAATGAACACAGAACAGGTTCACGAAAAAAATCATCGTGAAGCTGAAACTTATCACCCAAGCCGGCGTATACAACCTCACAAGTGAGCAAAACTTAACACTCATCGCTTGTAATGATTATCTCGTTGTAGATAAATATATTAGCAACAATTGTTAAACTAAAACTAACACAGTATGAAACGTTTATTATTTTTATCATTCATCGGGCTGTTTGCACAGTTTCTGGTATCATGCTATCCCGGAGGCGCTGACAACGTGGAGGAGATGGACGTTGCCATAACGAATTATGACAGAAATGCGGACTTCACCAAGTACACCACATTCTCGCTCCCCGACACGATTGTTTATTTCGTGGCAAAAGGAGAAACTCCGAACCACGAATTCGACGCACAAATTTTACAACTGGTAAAAGACAACTTTACCCAACTCGGATACACCTACATCGAACCGACTAGCGAGGCCGATCAACAACCGAGTTTCATTGTCACCGTATCAGCTTTCTCTAACGTGAACTACTATTACGGCACTGACTACTGGTATAACTACTGGGGTTGGTATCCGGGCTGGAACTGGATCTGGGGTCCGACATGGGGTCCGGGATGGGGTCCTTCATACCCGTGGTACCCGGTAACGGTGTACTCTTACAGAAGCGGTTCCATCGTGATTGACATGATCGCAACCAATCAGGATGCCACTACAACCAAGAAAGTTCCTGTACTCTGGAGCGGTATCGCCGACGGTTTGTTACAAGGATCAAACCAATCTATTATTGACAGAATGGAAACGACAATTGACCAGTGTTTCATCCAGTCACCGTATTTGAAAAAATAGTAGGATAGATCATTAATTGTCAATTTTAAATTTAAATGATTATGAGAAAGTTATTAATTATATCGCTCATACTATTCGGGCTTAGCCCATTAGTAAAAGGACAAATGCTGAACTTAAACTACCAGATGTCTGTTCCACTTGGGAAGATGAATAACTATGCCGGCAAAATGAGTTTCCGGGGTATGGATCTTGAATACCATTATTTCCTCAACGAGAAATTCTCTGTCGGGGGTATGATCGGTTGGAATACGTTCTACAAAGATAAAGGCAAGGTAACAGGCGATTTCCTGTTCAAAGGCAGTAAAGACATTCATACCATCACCGGTTATCAATATCGTTACATCAACACGGTGCCCATCATGGTCATGGGACGTTACTGGTTGACGGATCAGAACACCATGTTCAGGCCTTACCTGGGACTTGGATTAGGTACCAGTTGGACGGAACTAAAAACCGATTTAGGGCAATTCACTGCCAAGGATGCGAGATGGCAATTCGCTTTCGCTCCTGAAATAGGTACCATTATTCCCGTCAACGACCAATTTGCATTCAACATCGGGGCCAAATACACCTACGGAACCAAATCCGGAAGAGTGGATGCCATGCAAAACTTCACGATCAGCATAGGTATCGTCTTTATGGGCAATTAAACAGGTTAAAACAACTAGGTAATCAATAGGGAGACGTGTCAGAAGAGACTTTTGGCACGTCTTCCATTTATATACCCCGGACTTTCACTGATTCAGCCATTGTTTAAACTCCTGAATTCTTTCGGCACTCACGATGGCCTCTATTCCTGCAGGCGGTGCCGGAGTTAACACAATTTTGATCCGACTGTTGGAGTATTTCACCATTTCCTTGATCGAATTATAGCTGATAATAAATTTCCTGTTGATCTTGAAAAACTGTGCCGGATTTAACTTCATCTCTATACCACTGATCGTTTGATCCAAGATATAATTTTGCCCGTCCCGGGTAAAAAGCACCAGATACTTCCCGTCTGCCATGAAATAGGCAACATCTCCCACGGTCACGGACTTCATCTTCGTCCCCACGGTAACCAAGAAACGCTCCTGATACACGGCCAACGATGCCACGGGGAAAGGAACATTTACCGGAGAAAGCGATTCCAGTTTATTCAATGCCTGCCGCAACTCCTCTTTATCAAAAGGCTTTAATATATAATCAATCCCCTGATATTTGAACGCCTTGAGCGCATATTCATCATAAGCCGTGATAAAAATAACCGGTACCGTAATCTCCACTTGTTCGAAAATATCAAAACTCTGCCCGTCCCCCAGATGAATATCCATAAATATCACATCAGCCTTATTCTTCCTCAACCATTTCACACTCTCGCTCACCGAATCCAGTTTCGTCAATATCGTCATGCTCGGGGCCACCTCTCCCAACAATCGTTCCAACTCTGCCGCTGCAAGGTATTCATCTTCAATTATAATTGCATTCATAGGCTATTTTCATCAATACATTCTCCGGCTTTTTCATCCATCGTTTCTGTATTCACAAAAATAACGAAAATAATTCATGAAACAATAAAACAGCCGTGGGGAACCACCCCCACGGCCTTCCAACTACTAGATAACCTAGTAACATACAAATTAATTGCGCAAATTCGGATTAGCTTCCGTTGCTTCTTTCGGGAATGATATGGTATACCGGATATCATCTTGTGTTAGAGTTATTTCTCTTTCTTCACCATTTAAAACGTAGGTTTTCTCCATACTTGGGCGAGTCGTACGACGTAAATCAAACCACCGATGCCCCTCTATTGCCAATTCCCTTGCACGTTCATTAGCAATCTCCTCGATGAATTGATTCTGATTCATTCCATCTATCTCCGCAGCTTTTTCCGCATAATAATCCGGAGTCAAACGGTTTGCGATCAATTCTTTTAATCGAGTTTTTGCAAGTTCTAGTTTTCCTTCTACATGAGCTGCCGCTTCTGCTGCTATCAAATATATTTCTCCACTTCGGAATGTAATTCTCGCGTTATTACCGTACTCTCTTTTACATACATAATAATTTCCATTTTCTTTAAAATACATCCCAAACCGCTTGTCTCCCGCTTGATTATATTTTCCCAACAATTGAGATGTAATATGCATCCCTCCATTCAAATAATAACTACCAATCACTTCCAATGACAAAATTGCCTCTTTAGAGGTAATTAACGCCGGATCACCCGCCGTCTCCTCATTCAAATTTTCCAAAGGACATGAAGGAATCAACTCTTCTGCCAATGCTAAAGCATCCTCCCAATCCTGGTGGTAAAGTCTCACCCTAGCTTCAAGGGCAATAGCAGATCTTTTTGAGAAACGATACTGAACATTCCGGGCTTGTTGCTCCACTTGTAATAACTCCCGTCCTTCCTTTATATCCGCAAATATCTGCTTATATACTTCTTCAACAGTTGCCGCTTCGTATTTTTGCTCTATATCTATTTGAGTGGCGATTGGTATTCCTCTATCAGAGATAGCTGATTCAGGCTTATAGGGCTTTCCATACAAATTCAACAAATCAAAATGAGCATAAGCCCTAAGCAACAAAGCTTCACCCTTCACTTGCTCCCTTGAATCTTCTTCCGTATCCTCCTCTGCAGACATGACATCCTCGATAACGCTATTAGTATAAAATATCGCCTTATATGGACTACTCCAAGGGTAGTTCACAGTAGTATTCGGAGAATTATCCTGCCATATTGCAAAATCTATATAGTCCATATAGTAGCTATCTCCAACAATCGGCATTACTTCATCCGAACGAAGTGATAACAAATATTTATATCTCGGAAATGCACTATATCCGTTAGTGAGCAAAGCTCTAAATTCTGTAACTTTTTCTGGGATAACCTTACCGGTCGGTACTATATCCAAGTAATTACAAGAACTTAGCGCAAATATCGAACAAATTATATATAATATTCTTTTCATATCCGTCTATTTAAAATGTTATATCTAAACCACAAGAGAATGTCTTCGGAAGAGGTTGCGTGTATATATTTCCCCAAGTTTCCGGATCAAAATAACCTTTATAGCTCGATGCTATAACAAACGGATTACGAGTTTCAAAACTAATTCGAGCACTACCTAAACGCAATTTTTTTATAACGTCATTGGGTAACGTGTAGCCTAATCGGATGCTATTCACTCTCAAATAACTCATATTCTTAAACCAATAGTCATAATTCCTAAACGAATTAGCTGGATCGTCGCTATTGTACCAATTATAAATCATCGCATCGTCCCCACTATTTCCTAACACTTTAGGATACAGCCCTGCAGGATTAGAAGATGACCAAATTTGGGAAACTCGATTCGAATAATTTGACCCCGGAGATGTCGCGGATGGATTATAAAATGGCGTTCCTTGCATAGTTTGATCAATGATAAAACTTGTACTAATTGTCAAATCAAAGTTCTTATAGTAGAAACGATTTATAAACCCACCAGTAAATTTCGGTTCTGTGGTTCCTGCATACGTGAAGAGATTTCTATATTCTTCGGCAGTCAGATTTGACAATGTCAAAAATCCATAAAGGTCCTCAAGTTTGAAGAAATCCTGCATAGAAACTTTCTGACCATCCTTCCAAAACATTTGTATACCATTCTCATCCAAACCTGCCGTATTCAACTTGAACAAGGCACCGATAGAATGACCTTCCAATGAAGGGGTATACGAATCATCTCTCACCTGAATCTTATCAACATTACTTGTGTTATGTGCGATATTAAAATCCATGGTCCAACGGAAATCTTTCGTACGAACATTTACCGTTGACAAAGAAAATTCAACTCCTTTATTTGTTGCTTCAGCCCAGTTCATGGTTGAAAAATCGAAACCATTTTCTTGAGGAATAGATCGCATTCCAATCAAATCCACACTTTTCCGATAATATGCATCGACACTGAACGAGATTCTATTATCAAATACCCCCATATCCACTCCCACATTCCAGTTCTTTGTCTTTTCCCAACGCAAATTTTGGTTTGGAGGGGAGGATACGGAAATAATCGGCTCTGAATTTCCTGGTAAAATTGTCGTAGTATTCCAATCTCCAACAACAAAAGGAGAGGTATTCTTGTCAACATTTCCCTGCAACCCATAAGATACACGCAATTTCAAATTAGAAAGCCAATCAGAATTACTCATAAAACTCTCTCGATCAACATTCCAAGCTGCAGACAATGCCCACAATGGTAAATATTTATACTTCTTGGCAACACCGAACAAATTTGATCCGTCAAAACGCATACTTCCAAATACAGTATATCTATTGTCATACGAATAAGATGCCGTCATATAATATGACAAGTAACGGTTTTCCGTTTCAGTCTTCTGGTATTGCACAAATTTTGCATCTGAAGCCAAAGAAGTTGTCCCATTGGGAAATACAAGAGGTTTCGTTGCTAAAGAACGAGAGTCAAATCCAAAACCTTTCGTATGAATGCTTGTCGTTTTATTTCCGCGCATTTCAAAACCTGCCATGAAATTAACAGAATGCATCTCCGCGAAAGTCTTATTAAACTCACCCTGTAACTTCCACTGATACTGACTCAAATCATCATCCCAATTTTGAATTATACCTCCATCCGGCAAAAAATACTGATTGTCCCCATAGGCTGTAAATTCCCTATATTTGCGAACAAAGTATGTTTCTTGATCTGCAAATTTTTCCGTACTGGATTTCTCGATTTGCATAAACACTTGCGTGGATAAATTCAACCAAGTAACAGGTTTATAATTCAATGAAAGCATCGGTTTTATCGCAAAATTCTTCAACCAATAGTCCGTATTTTTACGTTCTTCCAATATATTAAACTTCAATCTAGCCTCATTATTCTTTAAACCATCAATATCCTCGTCATAAACATATTTTCCATTCTCATCTTTTGCTTCCAAATAAGGATTGACAGTTCGCGTATAATTAGAGGCATTTGTGAAAGCGTCCGTATCAGAAAGATAACTTCCCCGTTTACTGTGACTTAAAAACAACGAAACACCTAATTGCAAATTATCTCTCAAATTAAAATCAGTTTTCATTGTTCCATTAAAACGCTCAAAACTAGTACCAATCGTCGTTCCCTTCTCATTATAATAACCGGCAGAAACATAATAACGCGTTGACTCAGACCCTCCGGAAACACTTATATTATATTGTTGATTCACGGCATTCTGATAAACTTGATTTCCCCAGTCTGTCCCAGAAGTTCTCAATTTATTTATTGCTTGTTGAGCTTCTGAAGATATTGCATTAAAACCACCATCACGATAAACTCCTAATTGATCATATTGGGCAAGTATACGAGCAACAGCACCTCGATCCGTTTGATAGGTTAAATTCGGATTAGCAGCCATTCCTAACTCAAAATCTACCTTTTCCGAGGCATTCATCAAATTCAATTTCCCTAAATCAGGTTTAGTCGTTATAAACATTGCTGCCGAAGCATTTACCCGCATTTTCCCGGCAGCTCCTTTCTTTGTTGTCACAACAATAACTCCATTCGCTGCACGAGCCCCATAAATTGCAGTGGCTGAAGCATCTTTTAAGATCGTAATACTTTCAATATCTGCCGGATTCACTCCTGCGATTGAAGTATTATATAGATTATCAATGTTATCCTTATCATTAAAATCTGCAGGAATATCATTTCCTTCCAAAATCATTCCATCCAACACCCAAAGTGGATCAGTACTTCCTGTTAGAGAAACGGTACTACGAATACGCATTTTACTAGGGGCTCCCGGGGCTCCGTTCGTTGGAATTGCCGTCATACCGGCAACCTGCCCTTCCAACAATTGGTCAATACTAGCCACCCCAATACGTTTTATATCATCCATCTTTACGGTCTGAATTGCCGATGTCGACTTACGTTTCTCTATCTGTTGATACCCCGTCACCACCACCTCGGTCAACTGCTCCTGATCCGGTTGCAACAGGACCTTAAAATCCGTGGCCTTCGTCACGTCCAATTTCACATTTTTATAACCGACAAAACTAACCACCACATATTTCACGGCTTTCGGCACTTTCAATTCAAACTTCCCGTCAAAGTCAGTAATCGTTCCCTTCGGGCCGAGATTCTTAGCCTCTGCCGCATCCGGGTCAATCATTACCGTAGCTCCAATCAAAGTCTCGTTCGTCACGGAGTCCATTACGACTCCCTTGATCGTACGATAGTCGCTCTCGCTTTGAGCGAACAGCCAAAGCGGGCACAATAACGCAATCAATAATAAACTTTTCTTCATGCTAACTTATTTAATTTGTATGTTATAAGGTTATAAATCATCTCATGTTCAACGCCTCTTTCACCCGGATTATCAAATCCTCGTAATGATTACGAGTTTCTACACTACCCGTGTTACGTTTACTTTCTGCTAATTTCAAAATTTTCAACAATTCACCTCTCTTCACCGATACCGCCTCGGAAACTCTACCCATCGCAGAGAAATGTAAGGTTCTCAACTGAACCTCTTCTCTAGGCTCAATCGCAAATTCGGGGGCTTTAGAAGCAAAACAACAGGTATTGGAATGATGCAATGCTTTCTTGGTCGTCTTCTCGACAGCCCTATTCGAGCTAACGATAATCGCATCGACAAAATTCTTTTGTGCCATCCGCTCGTAAATAGATAAGTTACGTCCCGCCTTGCTTCCGGCAAATATCACGTTATGAATATCCGCAAACATCTCTTCCGGCGTGTAACTCTTTGCCCGACCTAAAGTCGCCTCCGTGTCAAACATACGCAACAACCGCTCGTCCTTCAACAGATTATAGAAAGTAGCATATTGCAACTCCCGAGCAACCGTGTAAGGAGAATATTCCACACCCATCTGAATCGGGTAACTCTTCTTCCATACCTCTGCACCGAACAACCATTCCGGAACGATAAACACCTCTTCAATCAAATACTTCACGCTCTCCTTCTGAATCTCTTTCGGCACCGGGATATACCGATCCTCCGGGCTTCCCTTCACCGGGTTATTGATATAAATACCTCCCACGTTAGCCGTAACATGTCCGGCATACATCTTCCATTGATTAATCACGGCCATCAACAGCTTTCCTGCCTCCGCAAAAGACGTCCCGTCTTCCTCTGTCCAAGCGACAATATTCGGAACAATCCGTTTCAGATTCATAATCCCGTAACGATTGGCTTTCACGATGTCATCTCCAAGGTCTTCATCCTGAGAACGAGGATCGATCGGATCCTTCGGGTCTTGCTGCTCACCATACCAGTACATCGGGTCTCCTTCATGCTCTTGAATCCATTCATTCAATATCGGTAACTCCTCTTGTGGCGTTTTCGTGTCTAACCAACGATAAGCCCAGTTGATCGCGAACTTGTCGTACGTACCGATTTTAGGTGTAATTTCCTCTACCCCGTCTTCCGGTTGCGCTACATAATTAAAGCGTGCGTAATCCATGATAGAACTTGCCGTTCCTCCCATTTTTGCCGTAAAACTCGGGGATCTCAAAGAATCCACGGGGAAAGCATGAGAGGCTCCCATGTTATGTTTCAACCCGAAAGTATGCCCCACCTCGTGAGAAGAAACAAAGCGAATAGCACTTGCCATATGCTCGTCTCTCAGTTTATTTGCACGGGCTCTCGGATCTATCGGTGCGGTCTGCACGCGCATCCAAGTATGTAACAATGACATCACGTTATGCCACCAAACCACATCAGCCTCGATAATCTCTCCCGAACGGGGATCTACCACAGAGGGGCCCATAGCGTTAGCTTGCTGGGATGCCGCATAGGTGATCACAGAATAACGAATGTCATCGATATCGAAATCTTCATCATCTTCCGGGGCATCCTTCGCGATAACAGCATTTTTAAAACCTGCCGCCTCGAACGCGGTCTGCCAATCCCGAACTCCCGCTTTGATCTCTTCTCTCCATTGTTTCGGGGTTGAAGGATCTATATAAAACACGATCGGTTTAACAGGTTCCACGACCTCACCCCTTTTGTATTTCTCCACATCTTCCGGTCTCGGTTCCAATCTCCAACGATGAACAAATTCCCGTTTTTCCACTTGTTGCTGTTCATCCGTAAAATAAATATGTTCCGTAGCAAAAAAACCAACACGAGGATCGGCAAAACGCGGCTTCATCGGCACCTTGGACAACAACACCAGATTCGTTGTTGTTTCAACCGTGAGAGGCACCGCTACACCGCCATCAACCACCTGCGTTGTCATCAACGCCTTCACCACCACATTCTGCGGAAAAACCTTCACGCCTACTATTTTGGACAAGTCCTTCTTTACCGAACCTCCTAAAGCAATCTCATTGTATATATCATTAAAACTTTTCTCACTTCCGTCGAAAATTTTGTTTACCTTGATGACCACGGAAGTTGAATCCTTCCCGTAAGCCTCGATTGGGAAATACTCGATCACGGACTCGCGATAATTGGCTTTCACCGATTCACTGATCGCATCTCCCTCGGGTACACTCACTTTTCCATTGTAAGTCGTCACCCACACCTTACCCATTGATTTATCTTTATAAAAACGCACCAGCTTATCATTCGACTCCATTCCCCTGTTCAAACCGGCATCATTTAACTCGTAAGGTACTCCCGACACTTTATTAACGATTAGAAGATCACGTCCCATCAAAGAATCAGCCACCTCGAAATAGTAATCATTCCCAATCGTTAAAACCTTTACCACGCCTTCCGTAATCTTGGCTTTCTTCACCAAATCCCCGTAAGCATCCGGCTTGGACACTTCCGTTGTATCTTTGGCTTGTTTTTTCTTTCGTCTTTCCAGGGAATATCCCGGTTCTGACAATAAGGATAGGGCAACAAGGACTATCGCTCCTGAAATGAATGTTTTTATTCTTACCATACTTCTTTTATTCATTAAATCTATCTGGTTAACTGATTCCTTACAATGATAAGACAGATTTCAATCAATAAAAATAAAAGGGGAGTGAAACCCTGAAAAAAAGGAGTGAATCCTCGATTTTTTGTTATAAATGATTCCTCAAAAGAGGTAATTGACAAACATAACATCCATTTTGACAACCACATACGAATTTTTCATCCGAATAGAAGTCATAAATCGCCTGAATACGTTCGAAACCCACGCCCATGGACTCTTCACTCGATTCAGCACGAGGTTGGTAATTATTCTCCACAATTAAACATCCATCCCGATCATAAATTTTAATACGCAAGGGATTTTGTAAAGTCACCTGGTTATGTTTTATAGCGTTCTCTACCAACATCTGCAAACTGACCGAAGGGATCTTCATTTCCCAACAATCCGGTCTCACATCTATCGACAAATCCAACTGTTCTCCAAAACGAATCTTCTGCAAGAAATAATATTGCCGGGTAAACTCCATCTCTTCCTTCACCGTGGATAAACTTTCGTTTCTTGTCTCCAGCAAATAGCGATACACTTTTGACAACTTCAGTACGAATTCCCTTGCCAATGCCGAATTCGAACCGATTAACACGCTTAACGAATTCAGTGAATTAAACAAAAAGTGAGGGTTAATCTGATTTTTCAACTGCTGCAAATGTAATTCCATCGATTCCTGTTCCAGCCTGCGACGCAAACGGTATTCTTTACGCCATTTATACTGGGCAAAAAGTAATAAAATCGCGAATATAATAACCGTTATCAAGGCAATCATTGCCGTGTAACGATGAAATTCATCTAATATCTCCCGGTTCCCATACTGCGGTACGTTAACGGCAATCACCCACTTTTCATTCCCGACAAACAAAGGGTAGTAAACACGAAATACCTGTGAGGACAAAAAACTAGAATGAACCATGATTTCCAATTCATTCTGACTTTTCAATACTTCCTTGATAGAATCCAACTCCTCTTTTTGGAAAGGTGAAGTCCCCAATAAATTTTCATCAGGATGCGAAAGTAATATTCCCTGCTCATTCAAAATAAACACGTAACTTGAAACTTTTCCTGTTACTTCCGCAAAATACGAATGCAAATCCGTTAATGATATATCAAATCCAAACAAAGCCCGCCGGGCTACCGTCGGTTCAATCGCCTCAATCGTAGTCCAGTAAGTTCTCCCATTCTCGTGATAAGTTCCGCTAAAATGATGATCCCCATGCGAATCCAACAGCATATACATATATTTCAACTCTACCCCGGAAAGTTTCATTTTTCGAAATTCAGTACTATTCCGTTCCAATAAACGCAGCGAATCATTCGTTCCCCTAAAAAACCACGTTCTGCTTAATTTGGGATCCAGTTGTTGCATCGTCTTCAAAAGCGAAAACAAATCCCCCTCTTGATAAGATTCGCTCATACCAAAAAACTCTCTTGCTAAACGTTGTAACTCTTCCGTTTTCTTAAATTCATAAGCAACAGATTCAGCTCGGTATCGACATGCCTCCCGCGCATTAGCATTATTCATATCATTTCCTACATCACTAATCTTTTTTCCGATCAAGTAAATAGCGGCGATGAATAAAGCTAACAAGAATAATCCTATCGATATTATATTTGTCCGAATTCTCATATATACAAAGGTAATGAAAAAAGATAGTGTTTCAAAAAGTGTGTAAATCCCAAATTTTTTATTTTTGTA
>ERZ780149.2650-NODE-2650-length-16258-cov-4.807134_pt1 | contig 16258 bp, 12 predicted proteins | sample MGYA00511367_ERZ780149 | MGnify/ENA primary metagenome ERZ780149 (study PRJEB29588, sample SAMEA2153852) | human gut metagenome | biome: human gut; feature: human-associated habitat; material: faeces | place: Denmark | collected 2008/2010 ... | reverse complement strand
CCAGCCACTCCAACACCAATCCAGCCACCAACTGACATATACTTTTCTCCTTTATAAAATTTCTCTAGTATTATAATATTATTTTTGTATTCCGTTGTAAAGTAATTTTTGAAAATTACCAAAATTTTACAAATCAGTTGGCAACCACTAAAAATTAAGTTAAAATAATATCAACTACATTTAAACAAAGGAAAACTTTATGCCAAAAGACCACTATAAAATTGATGGAAGCATGCATCAAGCACACAGGTTAAGAATGAAACAAAAATTTCTTGAATATGGAATTGGTGGCTTTGCTGACCATGAAATTATTGAATTTTTGCTCTTTTATGCCATTCCAAGAAAAGATGTTAACCCCCTTGCTCACAAACTTATTTCTCACTTTGGCTCACTTAGTGCCGTGCTTGAAGCAAGTGTAGATAGCCTTATGCAAGTGGACGGCATTGGTGAACACTCAGCAATTTTGATTAACTTATTTTTTCAACTTTTTAATAAATATAACCGAGACACCCACATGCGCACCAAACTTTCTTCAACCGCTCTTGCAAAAACCTATTGCAAAACTCTTTTTAATGAACCTGCCATTGAACAATTTTTTGTTGTGTGCTTGGGGCCTTCAAACAAGGTTATAAGCCAAAGACTAATAAACTCTGGAACAAGCAGTAAAATTAATGTTAACATCAGGCAAATAACAGATTTTGCTTTAAGAAACAAGTGTGAAAGAATAATAATAACCCATAATCACACAGGTGAAAAATGTATGCCCAGCGATGAAGACATTGCCTTCACAAGGTCAGTTATTTGCAGTTGCATGTTAAATGATATTGATGTTCTTGACCACATAATAATAAGCAGAGCAAGTTCTTCAAGTTTTGCAGAACTTGGAATTTTAAACAGCATTAAACAAAGCGCATTTAACACCATGCCATTGCCAAAACGAGCAAAAGCCCCAGACATTTTCCAAACCAAAGGCTACATTGTTGGCGACCAATAGATGGCTAATTAGATATTGACAACTTTAATTTTGCTAGTTATAATTAAAAAAGGAGATTTTTATGGAAAACAATGAAATTAATCAGCCTGAAATTGACCCAAGTGAAGTAAGGCAAATAAGAATTGAAAAATTAAAACAACTTCAAGCACAAGGTGCAGACCCTTATGCCATTGTTAAGTTTGATAAAACTCATTCAAGCAAACAAATAACAGATAACCCTGAGGGGTTTATTGATAAAGATGTTAAAATTGCCGGCAGAATGATAAGCAGAAGAATTATGGGCAAGGCAAGTTTTGCCCACATTCTTGATGGTTTTGGCACCATTCAAATTTACATTAAACTTGATGAAGTTGGCGAAACTGTTTATGATGGCTTTAAAAAGGCAGATATTGGTGACATTTTCGGAGTTGAAGGCACTGTTTTTGTTACCCACAAGGGTGAAACAAGCGTTAAAGTTAAAAAAATAACTCTGCTTGCAAAATCTCTTTTGCCTCTTCCTGAAAAATATCATGGTTTAAAAGACCCAGATTTAAGGTATCGTCAAAGATATGTTGACCTTATTGCCAACCCAGAAGTTAAACAAACTTTCATTAAAAGAAGCAAAATCATTTCAGCAATCAGAGAATATCTTGACAAAAATGATTTCATTGAGGTTGAAACCCCAATTTTAAACACAATTGCGGGGGGTGCTGCTGCAAAACCATTTGTAACACACCATAACGCTCTTGACATTGATATGTATCTTAGAATTGCCCCTGAACTTTATTTAAAAAGGCTTATTGTTGGGGGTTTTGAAAAGGTTTATGAACTTGGCAGACTTTTCAGAAATGAAGGTATGGACATTAAGCATAACCCAGAGTTCACCTCAGTTGAACTTTACCAAGCCTATGTTGACTTTGTTGAAATGATGAACCTTACTGAAAAATTAATCAAGTTTGTTGCAAACAAAGTTAATGGCTCAAGCATTGTTACTTTTGAAGGCAGGGACTATGATTTAAGCAAGCCTTTTAACAAAATCACAATGCTAGATGCAATTAAAAAATATGCTGATGTTGACTGCTCTGGAAGCGTTGAAGACATTTATGCTCAATGCAAACAAAAGAACATTGAAATTGAAAAGAACCTCAGTTGGGGCAAAGCAGTTATGAGCCTTTTTGAAAATTATGTTGAACAAAACCTAACTGACCCAACATTTGTTTGCTATTACCCTGTTGAAGACAGCCCACTAACCAAAAAATATCAAAAAGACCCAAGGCTAACTGAAAGGTTTGAACTTTTCATAACAGGTCGTGAAATTGCCAATGCTTACAGTGAACTCAACGACCCATTAGACCAAAAAGAAAGGTTCATTGCCCAGGCAAAGGCAAGAGCGAATGGAGATGAAGAAGCCAACCTTCCTGATGAAGATTTTGTAACCGCGCTTGAATATGGCATGCCACCAACAGGGGGCTTAGGCATTGGGGTTGACAGACTTATTCAATTTTTAACCGACAATTACTCAATAAGAGATATCCTTCTGTTCCCAACCATGAAACCACTTAAAAACTAAATTAAAATTTAACAAAACAAAAAACCACACAACCCTTGCCCAACCGCTGAGCAAACAAAGTGTGGTTTTTTATGGTTTTGTAAAAAACTTACAGATTATTAACATTTTTTGCAATTTTGTTAGTAATTTTTAATCAATTTTGCATTTTTTAAAACACAATTTTTGTTTCATCTGGCAGCTCGACTGGTAAAATAAAGCACTTAGCAGTTTTCAAAACAAAATAATACCCACTATAACTGCACTCAGCAGTAAATAAGTGCCGCAGTTTTATTGCAAAATGTAATTTTTCTATATATTATTAACTTTTTTTGCAGTTTTGTTAATATTTTGCAGTGATTTTGCAGTTTTTTCATTATGCACTTTTTCATATTTATGCACAACCGCTTTGCACAATTCAACGAATGGAATTATTGAAATGCTTGAAAGTGCAACAATAACCCATTGCACAGCATTAAGTGAAACAATGTTAAATGCAGTTTGAAGGAATGGAACAAGCCCAACAAGCAAAATAAGCACAAACAAAGCAAGAAAACTTAAATTGAATGTTTTATTTGCAAAAACATTGATTTTTGCCAAACTTTTGTTGGTTTTGCAGTTAACCGCATGCAAAATTTGCATTAAACAGATTGTTAAAAACACCATGGTTGAAGCCACTTTGTTGCCAAATTTCACATTGCAAATCACAAACATAACAAGAACAATAAGTGTTTGAACAAAGGCTTGGTAAATTATTGCCGTGCCAACTTCGCCCGAAAACACCGTTTCATTGGCTTTTCTTGGCTGCTGCTCCATAATGTCTGCTTCAGGTGGTTCAAGCCCCAACGCAAAAGCAGGAAGACTATCTGTTATAAGATTAATAAACAGAATTTGGCTTGGAAGTAAAAACACGGCATCTTTTATAACAAGAGCGGTAACAAAAATACCCAAAACCTCAACTGCATTTGTTGAAATAAGGAATTGCAGGGTTTTTTGAATGTTTCCATAAATTGTTCGCCCCTCTTTCACGGCTATAACAATTGTTGAATAATCATCATCAGTTAACACCAAATCGGCAACGCTTTTTGTAACATCTGTGCCCGAGCCCATGCCAATGCCAATGTCTGCCACTTTAAGGCTTGGGGCATCATTCACGCCATCGCCTGTCATGGCAACAACCCCGTTAACACTTTTAAACGCTTTAACAATTTTAACCTTATCTTCAGGGGTAACCCTGCAAAACACCGTGAACTTTGAAATATTCTTTTTCAGGTCTTTACTGCTCATTTTTGCAAGGTCTTTGCCAGTTATCACTTGGTCAAAACTTTGGGCAATTCCAACTTCTTTTGCAATTGCAAATGCCGTTTGTGGGTGGTCCCCTGTTATCATAACAGGCACAAGCCCCGCTTTTTTGCAGGTTGAAATGCTTCTTTTAACTTCTGTTCTTGGTGGGTCAAAAATGCCAAAAAGCCCCAAAAACATCAAATTTTGCTCATTTTTTTTACTTATAGTGCTGTCATTTTGCGTTTTTTGCTCACACTTCTTGGTAACGGCAATAACCCTTTCTGCCATGCTGCCAAGGCTTTCATGTGCTCTTTCAATCTCTTTTTTTAACTGTTCAGTCATTGACACCTGTTGCCCATTAATTAGGCAAGTTGTGCAGTTTTCAATTAAATAATCAAACGCTCCCTTTGAATAAATAACAACCTCGCCACTCTCGGCAATTGATGAAAAGGCATTAACGGTTGACATTATTTTTCGCTTGCTATCAAATGGAATTTCATTAAGCCTAGGGTGTTTTGCATTGATGTTTTCAATGTTAATGTTTTTGCTTAAACAAAAGTTAATAAGAGATGTTTCAGTTGCGTCTCCCACAACTTTGCCATCTGCCCCAACCTGTGCATTATTACACAAAACAATTGCATTAATAAGTTCTTGGTTTTTTGATATATCAAAATCTTGGGCACTGCAAAGTTTGCCATTTGCAAAAATATGTTTTACTTGCATGTTGTTTTGAGTTAGGGTTCCTGTTTTGTCTGAACAAATAACATTGCAACAGCCAAGCGTTTCAACAGCCCCTAACACCTTCACAATAGCGCCCTTTTTTGCTAGCCTTTCAACACCAAGAGCCATAACAATGGTAATAACAGCGGGCAAACTTTCAGGAATTGCAGCAACAGCCAAGGCAATTGCAATTAAAAAAGCCTCTAAAACATCTAATTTTGCCGAAAACAGAAGTTCAACAACAAAAACTATTGCAACAATTCCCAATATTCCAATGGTTAAAACTTTACCAATTTTGTCAATATTTTTTTCAAGTGGAGATTTCTGTTTAACGGCCTTGTTTAAAATTTTTGCAATTTTGCCAATTTGAGTATCTTTTCCAACGCTAACAACAACGCCCGTTGCTTTACCAAAAGTAACAACCGTGCCTGAAAAACACATATTTTGCATATCTGCAAGGGCTGTGTGCGGTTTGCACACAAAGTTCGCATCTTTATAAACGGCTTGGCTTTCACCTGTGAGTGAACTTTCATCACATTTAAGGTTTTTTGAGGTAATTAGCCTCACATCGGCTGGCACAATATCCCCAGCCATCAACTCAACAATATCCCCAACAACAACTTGCCCTGTTTCAATTTTTTGCAACTTACCATTTCTTAAAACGGTGGTGTGGGTTCCCGTTTTTTTAGCAAGAAGTTCAAGCGAGTTTTCAGCCTTTTTTTCTTGCACAACACCAATAATGGCATTAACAATGACAATTAAAAAGATAATTCCGCCCTCAAACAAATCGCTATACTCATGTTTAACAAGTGCCATTGTTAGGCTAATTACTGCTGAAATTAACAAAATAATTATCATTAGGTTTTTAAATTGACTAAAAAATCTTGCAATTAAAGAGGTTTTCTTTGCTTTTTCAAGAACATTTGAGCCATAAAGTTGCCGGTTTTTCTCAACTTTTAAATCATTCAGTCCATTTACGCTAACCCCCAAATATTCAAGCACCTGTTTGTAACTCACTGTTGAATAGTCCATAAAACCCCCTTTGCTTAAAGTATACTAACACCAAAAGAAGTTTTATTACCTTTAAATTTAAATTTTTTTCCAAAGGCCTGCAAATAAATGAATTCACTAAACTCTTTTCACATCTGCAATCATTTTTTATGCTACAACGCAACCATTTTTAATGTAAAAATGCATTAAAATTTTATGCAGAAAGCAACCACTTTTCTTGCAAAAGTACAACTATTTTTCATGTATAAGAATTACTAACTCTCAAACAATAACGCAACCATTTTTCATGCTAATATGAAATTATAATTTGTGCCACAACTTAGCCCTTTTCTGCTGATGTTTAACAAAATTTTTAGTCTAGCCTAAGGGTAATTTAAACTTTTGAATTAGATTTTTTAGCCAGAATTTTATAATAAAAATCATAAATGCTAAGATAAAAAAATAGAGGTAAAGATTTAACTTTACCTCTATTTTTGGTTTTAGGTTTCACTATTTAAGAATTTTAGAAACAACACCTGAACCAACTGTTCTGCCACCTTCACGAATTGCGAAACGAAGACCTTCTTCAATTGCAATTGGAGTGATAAGTTTAACAGTCATTCTTGTGTTATCGCCAGGCATAACCATTTCAGTGCCCTCTGGAAGTTCAATTGAACCTGTAACATCAGTTGTTCTGAAATAGAATTGTGGACGATAGTTGTTAAAGAATGGAGTGTGACGACCACCTTCTTCTTTAGTTAAAACATACACTTCAGCAGTGAACTCTGTGTGTGGATGAATTGTGCCTGGTTTGCAAAGAACTTGACCACGCTCAACATCTGTTCTTTGGATACCACGAAGAAGAACACCAATGTTGTAACCTGCAACTGCTTCATCAAGAAGTTTTCTAAACATTTCAATGCCTGTTACAACTGTTTGTTGTGCTTTTTCAGCCATACCAACAATTTCAACAGTGTCATTAAGTTTAAGAACACCACGCTCAACACGACCAGTTACAACTGTTCCACGACCAGTGATTGTGAAAACATCTTCAATTGGCATCAAGAATGGTTTATCAGTGTCACGAGTTGGAGTTGGAATATATTCGTCAACAGCGTCCATAAGTTTTCTAATAGCGGCAACATTTTCAGTATCCCATTTGCCTGCTTTAGCATCTTCAAGTGCTAAGAATGCAGAACCACGAATAACAGGAGTGTTATCACCATCAAAACCATATTGAGTAAGAAGTTCACGAATTTCCATTTCAACAAGGTCTGCAAGTTCAGCATCGTTACCTAATTGGTCCATCTTGTTCATGAATACAACAATTTTAGGAACACCAACCTGACGAGCAAGAAGAATGTGTTCACGAGTTTGAGGCATTGGGCCATCAGTTGCTGCAACAACCAAGATTGCTCCGTCCATTTGTGCTGCACCAGTAATCATGTTTTTAACATAGTCAGCATGTCCTGGGCAGTCAACATGTGCATAGTGTCTTTTTGCAGTTTGGTATTCAATGTGTGCAGTGTTAATTGTAATACCTCTTGCTTTCTCTTCTGGTGCTGAGTCTATTTGGTCATAGTCTTTAACTTCTTTGCTGTCTGGGTCATTGTCATGAGCCATAATGAAAGAAATTGCAGCAGAAAGAGTTGTTTTACCGTGGTCAACGTGGCCAATTGTTCCAACGTTAACGTGAGGTTTTGTGTTGTCAAATTTTGCTTTTGCCATTTTTATTTCTCCTTTTTATTTAATTTTTATTTTATTTTTTTGCACTGTCGCCGATAATTTTTTCAGCAACATTTCTAGGCACTTCAGCATAGTGTGAAGGCTCCATAGTGTAGTTTCCTCTGCCTTGTGTGTTGCTACGCAAATCACTTACATAGCCAAACATTTCAGCCAAAGGAATTTCTGCTCTTATTGTTTGCACTCCATTTTTAAGTGAAGTTCCTAGAACATTACCACGTCTTCTTGAAACATCTCCCATAACATCTCCAAGATATTGGTCAGGCACTTCAATTTCAACATACATTATAGGTTCCAAAATCACAGGCGTTGCCTTTTTCATTCCGTCCCTAAATGCCATTGATGCCGCAATTTTAAATGCCATTTCCGAAGAGTCAACTTCGTGATAACTTCCGTCAACAACTGTTGCTTTAAAGTCAACAGTTTCATAACCAGCAAGCACCCCAGAAAGCCTTGCTTCTTGAATGCCCTTGTCAACAGCAGGAATATATTCCTTAGGAATGCACCCACCAACTGTTTTATCTTCAAACACATACCCTGAACCCGCTGGTAATGGTTCAAACTCAACAATACAGTGTCCGTATTGACCTTTACCACCAGATTGCTTAATGTATTTACCTTCGCTTGTTACCTTAGATTTAATTGTTTCACGGTATGCAACCTGAGGCGCACCAACATTACATTCAACCTTGTATTCTCTTCTCATTCTGTCAATAATGATGTCAAGGTGAAGTTCGCCCATTCCTTTAATAATTGTCTGCCCGGTTTCGGTGTCAGTGTATCTTTGGAATGATGGGTCTTCCTCTGCAAGTTTTGCAAGAGCAACCGCCATTTTTTCTTGGTCTGCCTTGGTTTTTGGTTCAACCGCTTTTGAAATAACAGGTTCAGGAAACTCCATTGGGTCAAGAATTATTGGGTTGCTTTCGTCACAAAGGGTTTCACCTGTTGTTGTGTCTTTAAGTCCAACAATTGCAACAATGTCGCCCGCGTAAGCCTCAGTTTCCTCTGTTCTTGCGTTTGCGTGCATTCTAACAAGCCTGCCAATTCTTTCGCGTTTTTCTTTGTTTGAGTTGTAAACATAAGAACCGGTTGAAATTTTACCTGAATAGATTCTATAAAATGTTAAAGTTCCAAATGGGTCTTTCGCAATTTTAAATGCAAGCCCTGCAAGCGGCTCTTTATCATCTGCCTTGCGGTAAATAGTGTTTCCTTTCATGTCAACACCTTTAACAGGCGGAATGTCAAGTGGTGAAGGGAAATAGTCAACAACTGCATCAAGCAAAAGTTGTGTTCCCTTGTTTTTGTAAGATGAACCGCAAAGAACAGGAGTCATTTTTAGTTCAATTGTTGCCTTTCTTATTGCCTTTTTAAGTTCTTCAACAGTGAACTCTTCACCTGAGAAAAACTTTTCAAGCAAAATGTCATCAGTTTCAGCAACAGCCTCGTTAAGTTGAGTTCTGTATTCTTTTGCAAGGTCAACCATGTCAGCAGGAATGTCGGTAACTTCCATGTCCTTGCCTTCATCATCTTTGTAAATTATTGCCTTCATTTCAACAAGGTCAACCAAACCAATAAACCCATCTTCTTTGCCAATTGGCAATTGAAGAGGAACAGCGTTTGCGCCAAGTTGCTCTTTCATTGCGTTAACCGCAAAGTAGAAGTCAGCACCAAGGGTATCCATCTTGTTAATGTAAGCAATTCTAGGCACTCCGTATTTATCAGCCTGTTTCCAAACCTTAATTGATTGTGCTTGAACCCCCTCTTTTGCAGTGAAAAGTTCAATTGCACCATCAAGAACTTTAAGGCTTCTTTCAACTTCAATTGTGAAGTCAACGTGACCAGGAGTGTCAATAATGTTAATTTTATGGTTTTTCCAAACACAAGTGGTTGCAGCAGAGGTGATTGTTATTCCTCTTTCTTGCTCTTGTTCCATCCAGTCCATAGTTGCTTGACCATCATGAACTTCACCAATCTTGTGAGACTTACCAGTAAAATACAAAATTCTTTCAGTTGTTGTTGTTTTTCCGGCATCAATGTGCGCCATGATACCAATGTTACGAATTTTGTCTAACGCATAATCTCTGGGCATAAATAAATTCTCCTATTAAAGTGTAAATAATCAGCAATTTACCCATTAATTATAACCAATGTTTGAATTAAAATCAAACATTTAAGGGTAAATTTTTTATCTTGTTCAATTTTAAAAATAAACTAACTAAATTTTAAAACAAAAGTTGAGAGCAACGCACCCAACTTAGTTTTCTACCATCTGTATGATGCAAATGCCTTGTTAGCCTCAGCCATTCTGTGCACTTCTTCTTTCTTCTTGAATGCACCGCCAGTGCTGTTATATGCGTCCATAAGTTCACCTGCAAGTTTTTCAGCCATAGTTCTTTCGCTTCTTTTTCTTGCAGCATCAACAATCCATCTAATGGCAAGGGTTTGTCTTCTTTGAGCCCTAATTTCCATAGGCACTTGGTAAGTTGAACCCCCAACACGCCTTGCTTTAACTTCAAGCACAGGTTTAACATTTTCCATAACCTGACCAAAAATTTCCATTGCCTCTTTGCCAAGTTTTTCACTAGCGATATCAAATGCATCATAAACAATATTTTGAGCAATCGTCTTTTTGCCATCAAGCATAATTTGGTTAACAAGTTTTGTAACAACTGTTGAATTATACTTAGGGTCTGGCAAAACTTCACGCACGGTTGCAGAATTTCTTCTTGACATAATCTTTCTCCTCTTTTAATTATTTAGGCTTTTTAGCGCCATATTTACTTCTTGCTTGTTTACGGTCTTTAACACCTGCGGTATCAAGAGTTCCACGAACAATATGATACCTAACACCTGGCAAATCTTTAACACGACCACCACGAATAAGAACAACGCTGTGTTCTTGCAAGTTATGGCCAATTCCAGGAATGTAAACAGTACCTTCCATTCTGTTTGAAAGTTTAACTCTTGCAATTTTCCTTAGTGCAGAGTTAGGCTTTTTTGGAGAGGTTGTTGTAACAGACAAACAAACACCCCTTTTTTGAGGGCACTCATCAAGAATTGGTGATTTAGATTTGTAGGTTTGTTTTTCTCTGCCTTTACCGTGTCTAATTAACTGGTTTGTGGTTGGCATAATATACCTCCTATAAATTTGGCGAATTACCTCTAAAAGCCCCGTGAGGAAATTCTTAAACCCTTTTACTGTTCTTTTCACACCCCCGAAAGAGCAATAAAAAAGCCTAAACAAGATATTCTTGCTTAGACATTTTAACAAACCTGACGAAAATAGTCAATAACAATTGCAAAATTTTTCAATTTATTTTGCCATAAAAAGCAACAGACAACACCATCAATTCAATTCTAACAAAAAATAACAGCACCTTTGGTTTATACTTTATGGAGGCAAAAATGACAGCACAACAAGCATTAAAAACTAGAATACTTCAAATTGCAACTGAAAAAAAACTTGTCAATCAACAAAATTGCAACAAATTGCAATATAAACACCAGCACAATAACAAGCATTCTAAACGGGCACAGCAAAAAAAGTGAAATTGCAACAATTTCAAGAATATGTTATGGCTTAGGCATCTCACTTCGTGAATTCTTCAACGACCCCATTTTTGACAACACCTGCGATGTTGATTTTTAAAAAACATAAAAACACCATGTCTTTTTATAAATCTTTATATCTGAACTTCTTCAAGCCCATTTGAAGATAATTTATAAACACTTGTTGCAACAGATTGAACAAAATTTCTGTCATGACTCACAAAAATTATTGACCCACTAAAATCTTTTAATAGTTGAGTGACTACTGGCTTTGATAACGGGCTTAAATTTCTTGTTGGTTCATCTAACACTAAAACATTTGCTCCACTCAGCAAAATTTTCATTAGTAAAACCTTTGCTTTTTGTCCTTCACTAAGTTCGTTAATTTTCTTGTTCATATCTTCAAGTGTAAAATTTAGGCATGCAAGAGAAGTTGCTGGGTTAACTTTTGCAAAGTTATTTTCAAGTTCTTCAATTGCACTCTTTTGAGAGTTTAGTGATTTTAAGTAGTCTTGCGAAAAATAACCAACCTTTAACCCAAATTTGTTTTTAAGGTTTTTTAAGATATAACTAAGCAGAGTTGTTTTCCCGCAACCATTTTTGCCAATTATTGCAACTTTTTTTGGTCCATAAACTTGAAGTTTAATATCTCTTGCTAAAATTTTATTCTCAACTTTTAATTCCTTTAAGTCTAAATTTAAAACACATTTGTTTTGTGGAATTTTTTCCATTGGTGCATAAATTAAGGTAATAGCATTTTCTTGTTCTGGAAATTGCGTTATCTCTGTGCGTTCAAACCGTGCCTGTTGGCTTTTGACATTTTTCATTTTTTTAACAAGCAATCTTCCAACCGAAGGGTTCCTGACATTTTGTGACATATCCACTTCAAGTTTCTGCTGAACTTTTTTCAAAAACTCTAATTGTTTTTGCCTTTTTTTATGTTCACTTTCAGCCATTTGTTCTTGTTTTTCAAAAAGACTTTTTCTTAAATTCATAAACTCTGCAAAACCAACATGTTTAAATGTGCACCTGCAAAAGGACTTATCTCTAAGTTGTTCAATAAGCAAAACGCAATTTGCACACTTTTTAAGTAACTGTTCATCATGAGAAATGAACACAACAGCGCCATTAAATGAAATTATGAAATTTTCCAAAAATTCTATCGTTTCTAAATCAAGGTCATTTGTTGGTTCATCAAGCAGCAAAATGTTTGGATTTTTCTCTAACATTTTGATTAGTTGAACTTTTATTTTTTCCCCACCTGAAAGATTATTTAATATCATCTGTCCATCAAGAATTTCATCAGGCAATCCAAATTCTTTTATTTTCAACTCAAAATATGATAAATTTTCATAGTTTAAATCGCCAGTAAGTTCATCTGTTACAAAATAATTTAAAACAGTTTGCCCTAAATCACAATCTAAATACTGTGGCAAATACCCAATAGTGCCTAACAATTTTATGCTTCCCGACACAATTTTAGCGTAATTTGTTGTTTTGTTAGCAAGCATTTTAATAAGCGTAGATTTCCCATTACCTTCTTCACCAATTATTGCAAGTTTATCCTTACTATTTATAACAAAACTTAAATCATCAATTATGCGTTTACCGGATTTTGTGTCTATTGTTAAATTTTTAATTTCTATCATATATTCTTCTCCTTAAATAAAAAATAGGCACAAAACAAAACTTGCACCTAAATTTTAAAGGCTAAGAATTGTTTTGTGTTTAAACCAGAACTTCTCCTAAAATATTCATTTTCTTAATCCTCCATCAAGTAGAACATAATTCAAACTTTTAAACATTTGCTTGTTCTAAAATTTTTTGGTTGCGGGTTTTAACAAACCCAATTTTATACTCAATCTTCTTCATTTTGCCAACCTGTGGCAAAAGTTCAAGTGGCAAAACCTTTTCAATTTTTGCCAAAATTTCATTCGTTTCTTTCTTTGTTAATTCGTAACAAAATGAATAACCAAGTTTTTCAAGATTAACATTTAAAAGATTGGCATATTCTTCAAGTTTTGTGTAAGTTGATTGCGCCTTAAACTCTTCAACTGCAAAATTAACAAGGTCAAGCAAATCATCTTTTTTTGAAAGGTCAGCATGCTTGGTTAACTTATATATATGCTTTTTAAGTTTTTTGGGCAAAACATCAACAATTGCCCCAAAGGCGCCAATAAATGCGTAATCATCGGCAGGGTTTTCAAGTTTTAAAATGTGCTTAACACTTTCATAGTCACTAATTCGTCTGTCATACTCTAAGTTTACGCAGTCATTCTCTTCCCTTACAACCTTCCAGCCAATGGTTTGAGCCAAAGTTTGCAACTTTCTTTTCACCCTTATTCTCCTTTTTCACTTTGGCTTGAAAGTTGTGCTTGGGCTGTTTTTTCAATTTCTGCAATGTCTGCTAAAAGACTTGGATAAGCCTTTGCAATAACCTCTTTACAACTTGAATTTGGAGCAAAACTTTCAGCGTGCAATCTTTCAGCCTCAATAATTTTGCTTGCAAGAACCTCTTTCAGGCTTGTGCGGTTGTAATCAAACTTTCTAAACGCAAGGCTTTCATCTGCATCTTGTTCAAGTGCAACTCTTTGCTCGCCATAAACCTTTGTTATCCAGTTTTCATCAGTTGCCTTTTCCATTTTGTTATCTAGCAAACTTTTTTCAGGGTTTAAGTCGTTAGCAAACCCATTTAAAACTTTTTGTTTGCAATAATCAATTCTTGCATCAAGGTTTAAATTATCTCTTACATCAAAAGGCAAGTCAAAAGCCATATCTGCCTTTTTAACCATAACCATAAGTTGCTCAATGGTAAGAGGTTTTGTTCCGTTAATTGTCCAAGTGTAAACCCTGCTTTTAAATTCATCAATTTCAGGTTTGAAGAAATAAAACTCAACATCTCTGCTTCCGTTTAAATCATTTTCATCTCTGTTGTATGCACTAACAATTCTTGCGCCGTTTAAAACGCAAATTTCACTAAGTTTTCCCAAATTGGTTGTGGTGTTTACAAGAGTATCCATTTTCTTAATCTCCTTTTAGTCAAAAAATTCTTGAACAAAACTTTGAAATTTCTGCTCAGCCTTAACGGCATCAGCCTTTTTGCTTTTAGACTCAACATCAACCAGCAAAACCGCCTTTTTAGGGTTCAGTTTTGCAGTTTGCGCAAAGGTTGAAGCGGTTGGAATTTCGGCATCAAATTTAATTGACCAATCAACAAAACTTTTAAGATAGTCTTTTGCTGCCCAAAAAGCCTCTTCAACATCAGCGCCTGATGCCACAATGTCTGTGTCAGGCAAAAGCAGAGTTATTGTTTCATTTTCAACATCGTTATAGCAAATGGCAGGATAAACAAATTGTTTCATAAACACCTCTAAATAAATATGTTAATAATATATTAACAAAACAAAAAATGTTTAGCAAACAAATTTGCCCCAATTTCATTTACTAAACTAATTTTAACACACAACCAAACTTTTGAGAAGATTTATGTGTCAAAATTTTCATTAAAAATGAATTTTAAACTATACACATTTTAATCTAATAAAATAAAAATAATTCGACTAACAAACGCGATCCCATTAAAAATTAAAAAATCAAAAATTTTTGAAAAAAGTGTTGCAAAATAACAAAAGATAATATATAATAACATTACTTTTGGCTGTTATGGTTGCAATTTCATAAGGTTTTTCAACCGCCTAAACTACCATTTATAATCTTCCATTAAATAAAAATGAAGATTAAAGCAAACACTAAATCAGCCCAAAGAAGCAATATTCCTCCTTAGCTCAGCCGGTAGAGCGCTCGACTGTTAATCGATAGGTCGTTGGTTCGAGTCCAACAGGGGGAGCCAAAAACCACAATATTTAGGGTATAACGCCAATTAAAACACTAAATATTGGGTGTCTAGGTCGAGTTATCCAAAATGGATAACTCTTTTTTTGTGCAATAAGGGCACAAATAAGGGTACATTTTTATTTTCCCCCACCCCCGTTTTCGCTAGGTTTTTTCTAGCAAAATCCGTTGTTATGTTTTCATAACTTTAAAGTTTTAAGGGTACAAAAAAGGGTATTTTATTAAATTTTAAACTTTTCAGCCTGTGATTTTTCAAAATCACTAAGCACATGAACATAATAATTTGCGGTCGTTTTTATGCTGGTGTGCCCTAACCATTTTGAAACAACCTTCATTTCAATTCCCGCTTCAACACAGCGGGTGGCAAAAGTGTGCCTTAAAGTGTAAGTGTTGAATTTAACGCCCGTCAGTTCTTCCAAATCATCAACCCTGCCTTTTACAGCATCTTTTGTTAAGTCAAAAATTCTTTCCCCAGTTTTTGGCACAGTTTCCAAAAACTCTTTTAAATTTTTAAATAGTGGAATTATTCTGTCTGACCCCTTGGTCTTAGTTCCAGAAATATGCACAATTTCATTTAAATAGTCAACATCTTCCCATTTAAGTGCCAGCCCTTCCGCAGGCCTGCACCCGGTAAGCAAATACAATTTCAAAATTTTATATTTTTCTTGTTCAAAGAATGGTTCCAAAATCTTTTGTTCTTCAACAGTTAATGCCTTGCCACTTTTTTCAACATGTTTAACAGGCTCTAACAGTTCTGCCACATTTTCTGTAATTAATTTTGTTTTAAAAGCCTGGCGAAGACAAGCCCGGAAGATATCATAAGTGTATTTACGCATTCTGCTAGCACTGATTTTATTAAGTGCTTCTTGAACTTCAAATGGTTTAATTAAATTCAACGGACAATCTTTAAAATTTGGCTTGATATATTTTTCAAAACAATAGAGAATGTTTTTAAGTGAACTTCCTTTTAAATTAGGTTTTTTGTATATTTCAAACCATTCGCTAAACCATGTGTAAAAAGTTTTTACCGTTGAATTTAAAAAGAATTTATTTGTATAAATATCAACCAGTTTTTGCTTAACTTCCTCATAACTTTTGCCATAAATTGAGTATTGCTTTTTATTTACATAATATCTACCTTCAAAGACATTTCGGTCTTTTTTCTTTCTAATGCTTCCTACACAAGCCTTCACTTCTTCTCCTTCTTGGCTTGTGGTATATTCTTGTTCATTAACTTTAAAGTCTTTGACTTCAAAATTTTTTTCTTTCAATGTTTCAAGACGATTTTCAAAATATCCTTCAATTCTTGAAAAAATTGCTGTCATTTCTTCAATTTCTTTTTTTACATTTTCGCAAATAGAGACCCCAATTTTAACTGAATTTTAAAAAACCTTCTATAATTACTTCTTTTATTCCCATTTTTTCTTTTGTTTTCTCCCCCTTTATTTTTCAAGTTCAGCCATTGCATATCCAATAACTTTATATTGTGAATTTTGTTTTAACTCTCTAAAAATTTTCACCAGTTGAGTTTCTTGCTCATTTAAATAACCAATGTCATTGCTAGTATCCCTACCGACTAAGTAATCTATCGAAATATTGTA
>ERZ780149.2649-NODE-2649-length-16264-cov-4.656857_pt1 | contig 16264 bp, 12 predicted proteins | sample MGYA00511367_ERZ780149 | MGnify/ENA primary metagenome ERZ780149 (study PRJEB29588, sample SAMEA2153852) | human gut metagenome | biome: human gut; feature: human-associated habitat; material: faeces | place: Denmark | collected 2008/2010 ... | reverse complement strand
ATCATAACAAAACCGCATAAAAAAACACCCCCTAAACGGGAGTGATTTTTTTAAATAACATTATATTTTCTGTTAACAATGTTTGAGTTGTCAGGCTCTGTTACAATGTTTGAGATATTCGCACTGCCATAAACATGAACCATGCCATCATCAATGTAGCAATTGTTGCCGTAACTGAATGTTGCCCTGTTAGCAGAAATGGTTAAGCCGTTAATTGTATTATTGCTTAAATTAAGTGCACCGCTAGCATTTGCAACTGAGCCAACAAATGAACCAATGCTTCTAACTCTTGACCCATGTTCACCAACGCCATTGTCAACAAAATCAATAACAATTTCAAGATTTTTAATACTGTTGCCTGAAATTATTGTTGCACTTGTAATGTCAATTAAAGTGTGAGCATCAATTGGGTTATTATTGTCATCAACCTTATCACCAAACCCAGCAATTGAACCAATCAAACCACCAACAAGCATTGTGTTGTAAGTTTCAGCATTGCTTCCATCACTGTCAGTAATTGTTGTGGTATACCAAGTGGTGTTTGCAAACATATAACCTGAAACAGTGTTGTTAGTTATTGTAACACCATCATCATAAATTCTTGCAACTAAGCCACCAAGTTGAGCAACTCCGTAATTTCTGCTTGCAAGAGCATCACGGTTAACATTAACACTTAAATTAATTCCTGAAATGCTTGAACCTTTATAAGCAAACCCAACTGCACCACCAATTGAATAAGTTGTGCTGTTGTTGCTTGTTAGGTTGTTGCTTGAAATTGAAACTTGGGCAACAATGTTATGAAGTTGTGCAAGTGAAGTTCCATCTTCACTGCCCATAATGCTAACAAGACCAGCCATGTTTAAACCATCATAAAGCGTTGCAATAACTTTAAAGTTGCTAATTTCGCCATTTCCAATATTTTCAACTGCAAGACCAGCAACAAATGCTTCTCTAATTGCAGTTACTGCTTCGTCATTTGTAACAACGGCAGAAACACTTGTGATTGTTGGAGAAACTATTACCATTTCACTTCCAGCAGTGCCGTTTAATGTTCCTTCGTTAGTTTCGGCAACACCACCAACTCTAACACCTCTAAGGTTACCTTGAACAGCAATTCCAGTAAATGTTTCATCATAAATTACTTGTCCAGCACTTGCGTTATTTGTAACAATACCCGCAACGCTGTAACCTGTTAAATTACCCTTAAATGAGCAGTTTTCAACAGTTCCGTTATTATCAACAACAATACCAGCAACAAAACCTTTAACATCAACACCAGCATTTGCAACATTAACATTTGTTAAAGTTGAGCCATTGCCAAGTGCAATAACGGCACCTGCAACCTCAGTGTTGATTTGTGAAGCAACCACATTATCAAACTTTTCATTGCCTAAAACTGAAATGCCTGAAATTGTTGAGTCTGAAATGTCAGCGTTATATGCTTCGCCAACAATACCAGCAATTTGAGTGTTGTTGTTGTAAACAGTGTTTGCTGTTAAAGTTACAGTAACATTTTTAATTTCGCTTCTGTTAGTGTTTGTTGAATTAGTAACAAACCCAGCAACACCACCAATCAAACTTCCTTCAACCAAGGTTTGGTTAGCAGTAAATCTTGAGTTAACAGTGTAATTTTCAACAACACACCCTCTCGCAACACCAACAACACCACCAACACCGGCTGAAACTGCCCCGCCAAAATCATTAGCGTAAGAATAACCATTCACTGTAATTGAAACTGAACTGTTATCACCTAAAATCTTAGTGTCTGTTGCATAAGCAACCAAACCACCAATAGTTACCCTTCTTAATCTTTCAATTCCCAAAACACCAGCACTTGCTGAAATTTGGTTTTCAATGGTTGATTTAACATTTTCAGCAATAACAACATTCATTGAGCCAATGTTTAAAGCATTAATTGTTGCACCATCAGCATTGCTGATTAATGCCACATCAAGATACCCTTCATTTGCTCCATCAAACACTGAAGACACCAAATAATCCTGATAGTTATTTTCATCAATACTTATGCTTAAATTTGAAATTGTTTTGCCATTACCATTAATTGTTCCTTTAAACACCTTGTTTCTGTTGCCAATAGGTTTAAAGTTAACACCTTTCATGTCAACATCTGCCTTAATTTCGCAAACAAAGTCACTTTCAAGAACGCCATAAACATCTTCATCTGCACTTGCAAGTTCGCTAAGTTCAACTAAATGCCCAGCATTTGCAATAACCCAAGGGCTTTGTGCACTGCCATCACCTTGTTCAAACACTTCAATGGTAATATCACATTCTCTGCCATTAGTTTTAACAGCAGTTCCAACAAACTTACCCTCTGCATTTGCTTCATATTGACCATTTTCACTGTTGTAAACAATCATTGAAGCGCTGTTATTCACATCAAAGTTAAAGTTAATAGATTCATAATCATTAAGCTCGGTGCAAACATCACCAGTTCTATAAGCCAAATAAACACTTGGTTCAGGCACTTGTGTGCCACCAAAAGCAGTAGCAATTGTGGTGATTGCCAAAGTAAGGGTTAAAACCACGCTTAAAACTATAGAAGCAACAACACCTTTTTTCATAAAACTCTCCTTTATGTTAAGATTTCCCCATAACATTACTATTCTACTTGCTAAATTATACCCCTAAACCACATCAATGTCAATACCCATACAAAAATTTAGGCAAACAAACAATAAAAAATGCTATGTTCAATGCCAATCTTTTTTGTTATTTTGCGGTTTTTATATGATTTTTACCTTAGAATTATATCATTATTCATAAATTTTTGCAACACACATGCTTTTTATTCTAACAGTCAAAATATCATCTGCCTAAAAACATTTTCCTGTGCAAGTCTAAAAGAAAAAGCCATGCATGGCTTTTATAATTTATGATAATGTAAGTAAATGTGTTACTTGATTGAAATTTTTATCTTGCAGGTAATTGCATGTTATAAGAATTTTATCATATATTGTTGTCTGGTCACCACTATTCATGTTTTGAAGCCCTAAGGTAAACTGCAAACACCTTACTCCCCCAACTGATGAAACACTAGCATTTGAAATAGTCAACTTGTTATTGCCAAGTGTTGAAACTGAAATGTTTCTAAGAGCAACCTCATTTTCAATAAAATTGTTTTGATTGTCAATTAAAAATAAACTTATTGTAACTGAATTTGTGTTTTCAGAGCCAAAGGTTAAAGCGCTTCCTGTTGAGTTTTCAACAAATTTATCACCATAAAGCACTTTAATGCTGCTAACTGGGTTAACAACACTAACTTCAATTGAAGCATGCATATTGCTTCCAGTTTTTCTAAACCCATTATCATCAACCAAATAAGCAGTAATTGTTGCCGTTCCTGTTTTGCCGGTTGCTTTAATTTGCATAGTTTCGCTATCCACAACCTCAACAACTGTTGGGTCAGAACTTTCTAAGTCAAAATTAAAAATTTCGTTGCTAACAATTTGTGTTGATGGAGTTGAATATTGCTCAATTCTATTAGTTTGGGTGTTAAAATAACTGTTAAATTCGCCAAACATTTGAAGATTAGTTGAACTTCCTGCTGAAAGCACAATGTTAGGGTTTGATACCCCTTGTCCATTCAAACTTGGGTGAGTTAAATAGGTGCTTGTTGGGTAAATTTTTCTTACAACATAGCAACTGTCAGTAATATCCCCCGCCTGCACTGTAATCTGCACCGAATTAAACCCCTCTTGTGCGGTAAAATTTCCACCAATTAAGGTATAAAAATCTTGGTGCGATTGTGAATACAAAATGTCAAAATTATTTGCCGTTGAAGGGAAAACCTTATAATCAAGGTTTTTAGTGCAATTTTCATCAACATAAAAAATTTGCCTGCTGAAATTTATTGCTGCAATTGAGGTGTTGCCTGAAACGCCACACCCAACAAGGCAAAAACAGCAAACAAACAGCAAAGCAAAAACGCTAAAAAATTTTTTCATCAGTTCCCTTTTATCCACTTAACAATATTTTGTGCAAAATGCACTACATTATTACAATTTAATTATAATATCCCCCCTGCCTTTTGTCAAACATAAATAAAGATAAACTAAAATAATAAAAATCCAAAAACTCCTTGAAATTTTAATTATTTTATGCCACACTAACTAATATGATGAAAACAATAGTAAACAAAATGATAAAGGCAATTAAACAATTCAACCTTATTGAAAATGGAGACACAGTTGCAGTGGGTCTTTCAGGCGGAAAAGATAGTTTATTACTTCTAAAAGCCCTAAAAACCTTTCAAAGTTATAAAATGATTGACTTTAACCTTATTGCAATTACCATTGATTTTGGAAGAGATGATATGGATTTTTCACCCATAAAAGACTTTTGCAAACAATTAGATGTTCCCTATTTTATTGAACCATCTCAAATTTATGACATTGTTTTCAATGTAAGAAAAGAGAAAAACCCTTGCTCTCTTTGCGCTAAAATGAGAAGAGGTGCTTTGTGTAACTCTGCAATAAAACTTAATGCAAATAAACTTGCACTTGGCCACCATGCTGATGACCTGGTTGAAACTTTTATGTTAAGTTTCATTTTTGAAGGAAGGCTTTCTACCTTTTCACCAAAAACATTGATGTCAAGAACAAACATAACCGTTATAAGACCTTTTGTTTATGTTAGTGAACAAGAGGTAATTGTCCACTCAAAATCATTACCAGTTGTTTTTAACCCTTGCCCTGCCAACAAAAACACAAAAAGACAATATGTTAAAAACCTTATTGCAAAAATAAAAGAAGATGAACCCTGCGCAACAGAAAATCTTACTCGTGCAATAACAAACCCGCAAAGAAATAATCTTTGGAAAATTTAAGCCTGCATAACGCAGGCTTTTTTTATTTAAACTTAATCAACATAATTTAAAATTAGCATGTTTGAACCGCTTATTCCCGTTGCAGAGCCCGCAGTTTGAACAACCAAATCACCTTTTTTAATGAATTTTTTTCTAACTGCAATTTCCCTTGCGTGGCTTAAAAGTGTTTCGGTGTTGTTAATTTCAGGCTGTTTTACAGGAATAATTCCCCAAACTGCACCAAGTTGTTGAAACACTTTTTCACTGTAAGTGCAACCAAGAATTTGAACCTGAGGTCTGAACCTGCTTATTTCTATCGCCGTTGTTCCTGTTTTTGTTACCGTTATAATTGCCCGTGCTTTGCTTGAATGTGCAAGAGCATATGCACCAAAAGCAAGGCTTGCTGTGATGTTGCCTTTTAACGCAACAAAATTGTTAACATCTAAATTGTCTTCAATTCCTGCCTCAATTTCACAAATAATTTTGCTCATTGTTTCAATAACCAGTGCAGGATATTTCCCCACGCTTGTCTCAGCTGAAAGCATAACCGCCCCACTTCCATCAAGAATGGCATTTGCAACATCGCTAATTTCAGCCCTTGTTGGTTTTGCATTTTCAACCATAGATTCCAGCATTTGGGTGGCAGTTATAACAAGTTTTCCGCACTTGTTGCATTTTGAAATTATTTCTTTTTGAATTTGAGGAATTTTTTCAAAAGGAATTTCAACCCCCAAATCTCCCCTTGCAACCATAATTCCATCACTTTCGCTTATTATTTCATCAATGTTATCAATGCCTGCTTGGCATTCAATTTTTGAAATAATTTTAATATCTTGGGCACCAAGCCTTTTTAGTAATTCTTTAACGCTTAAAACATCTTTCTTGTTTCTTACAAAAGATATTGCAATGTATTCAGCCCCCTCTCTTACTGCAAAGCCAATATCTTCTTTATCTTGCGCTGAAAGGTAAGGTAATTTAATTTGAACACTAGGCACATTTATGCTTTTGTTGTTTGAAAGTTCACCCCCAAAAACAACCTTGCAATAAATTTCGCTTTCACTAACAGAGTCAACTTTCATTTCAAGCAAGCCATCATTAAGCAAAATTTTTGTTCCATTGCTAACATATTTTGGCAAATCTTTAAAATCAACATAAACCTGATTTTGGTTGCCCTCAACCTTTTTTGTTGTGAAGACAAACCTATCCCCATCATTTAAAAATATTTTGCCATCTGCAAAAGTTCCAATTCTAATTTCTGGACCTTTTGTGTCAATCAAAACAGGCAAAGATATCCCAAGTTTTGCCCTTAACTCTTTAATTTTATCAATATGCGCTTTATGACTTTCATGAGTTCCATGGCTCATGTTAAACCTTGCAACATTCAACCCTGCTTTAACCATGCTTAAAATCACATCTTCACTTTCACACGCAGGGCCCATTGTTGCTATAACTTTTGCTCTTCTGTTCATATTCACCTCACTTTGTTTTACACACATATTATATACAAATTTAAATTCGCATGCAAACAAAAAAAGCGTATTTACTACGCTCAGTTTGTAGACAAATTTATCAGACTGTTCAAAAACAAGCAATGCAAGGCTCAAAAAATGCCTAAAAGCAGGAGTTTAGTTTTCTAAATGACTGTTTTTAGGCGTTTTTTAGTAAACACAGCAAGAAAAATTTTAAAAAATTTTTCGATTGCGAAGTTTTGGGGCAGTCTGAAGCGTATTTACTACACTTATATTTTTGCTAATTGTTTTGTAAATTTATTTGTCGCTTGAAAGGTAATTATTAGGGTCAACCAACTTGCCATCAAGCCAAACCTCAAAGTGCAAGTGAATGCCATCAAGTTTTTCGCTTGTGCAAGTTCCCATCACACCAATTTCAGCACCTTTTGTAACAGTGTCGCCTTGTTTAACCATAACATCGCTTGTGCAAGATTTGTAAACAGTTTTAAGGTTATCATTATGCACAATGGTAATAACTGTGCCGTCCATTATTGAGTTTTCAACGCTTTCAACAGTTCCGTCATAGGCTGCTAAAATTTTTGTTCCCTCAACGCCAGAATAGTCAATTGCCTGATGAGTTTTCCAAACTCCACTTGTTTTATCTTCAACAACCTCATCTTCATAATAATCTTTTAAAACTGTGCCATCTTTAACAGGGCTGTCAAAAATAATAACGGTTTCGCCACCTGTTTGCTGTGCTGGTGGATTTTGCTGTTCATTTTGCTGTTGTTCATTATCAACCTTGTATAAGTCGGCAACAGAAACTGCGGTTACAACGCTAAACACTGCAAGCACGCAAAAACTAACAACTAATGCATATGCATTTCTTTTACAAAACCCTTTCACCTTTTGTAGAAAACTTTTAAACTTGCTCATTTTAACCTCCATGATTTTTTGTTTTTTTTGATTATTATCAACATTTCAACCTTTTATACATTTTTTTTAAAAACTTCCCATAATTATTGGGCTTGCAACTGTTATTTGGTCGCCACTTATTGCAATTTGAACATTGCTTATATGCCCCGCAACCCTGTAAGGCAAAAGTGCGGAAATTGCATAAATGTTGTAAACCTCATTAACCTGAGATGTTTCAACAACAATCAACCCAAAAACATTTGCAAATTCAACAAGATTAAAATTTTCTTTATTTGTTGAAAAAAACTCTCCAATCACTTCACCCTCTTGCGAGTAACTGTAATAAATTTCAGGAGTAATTCCAAAAATTTCACAAGCAAAGCCATGGTTAAAACAACTGTCAAAAATCTTTTCACTCTCTTCTCCTGTGGCATAAACTCCAATTGTTAAATCAGATTTGTCAACATTTGAAAGCAACCCTTCCATGTTAAACGAAAAATATGTTATAAGTAAAATTGATAGACTTGCAAAAATACACAACTTTTTCATAAAAAAATCACCTTTATTAAAAGATGATTTCCAATTTTTTAAATTTTACAATTTTGTTTTTTATCATTCTTGTTTTATTTTGGCGTTTTGTGCAATTTCTGCAACCTCAGCATTTTTTAACTTTTTCTTTTTTGAATTTTTGCAAAGCCCAATAATAAACCTTACAATAATAAACACAAAACCAACAATCAAGAAGAAATAATAGTCAAACATTCTCCAAGTTAAAAATGACCACGCAACGGTGTCAGTGTTTTTAAAGAACACATTATACATTATAAGAAATGCAATTTCCTTAACACCAGTGCCACCCGGCAAAATCATAATGGTTGAAGCCATGTCAACAACCTGATACCTTGCAAGAGAAATCAGCCACAACCACAGCCCGCTTGCAAAGTTTGCAATGGTAACAGTTTGCGTGAATGCCATTGATGTGAAAAAGCCCATTGAACAAAACAAAATAAAATCAGCCACAGTGTAAAAAATTGATTTAAACAAAACACTTTTGTTTTGAGCCAAAAACTTCATTGAACTTTGATATTCAATAACTTGCCTTATAAACTTATCATAACTTTTACGATAATTTTTAACAACTTTAAGCCTATAACCAATTCTTATTGCCCACTTTGCAATCTTTTTACCAACAATTTTACTGCTTCCTAAAAACAAGAACCCCATGCTTACAAATGTTGTTATAATAATTCCAACAACACCTAAAATTTTCAAAAGAACAATCAAAAGGTTCATGAGACCGCTTTCAGCAGGAATAAGCGGAACAAGAAAAATATAAATAATAACAATCAAAAACCATCTAACAAGTTGGCTAATTATCATTTTAATAATAGGAATGCTGGTTGCAACCCCAGGGGTTACCCCACCTTTGATAAGGTTTAAAATTTGTGAAGGTTGCCCACCTGCTGCCATTGGGGTAATATCATCATAATATTTCCCCAAAATTGTAACTTTAAGGCTTAGCCAAAACCTTCTTTTCCCTGTTGTGCTTTTAAGAAAAACACTCATTGAAAGGGTGTTTACCAAATAAAACCCAACAAAGCAAGCAAGGGCCCCTAAAAGCCAATATAATTTATTGCCTTGTTGCGCTAAAATTTCACCAAGTGATGCCCCGCTTGTTTCGTTAATCAATGCTCTTACAACAAAGAACATGAAAACAATGTTGATAATAAAGAAAATCAGGTTCCAAATAAAACTCTTTTTCTTCTTTTTAGGCTCTTTTGTTTCATTTGCTTCTTCAAGCCTTACTGTTGCGGCTTCTGTGTCAATAATGCTGTCACGAACAAGCAATTGGTCAATGCTGATTTGTTCACCATTTTCGGTGGTAAATTCAGGTTCTTCACTTGCAATTTGGCTTCCATTTTGGCTTTCACTTTCACCATTTTCTTGCAAGCAAGAAGAAGGCATTTCTGCCCCAACAATCATAAGTTGCTCTTCTTTTTGAATTATTTTTTGTTCCTTTTTCTTTCTTGCCACAAATCCACCAAAACGCACTAAGGCATATACCAAAAATTTAACACACCAAATAATACTATGTCAAATAAATTTTACTTAGCAAACGCAACAAAAAACTTCACCAAAGCGGTGAAGCCAATTTATTTTTCTAAACTTTCTTCTTCAATTGTGGCAGAATTTTGTGTTTGCTTTTTGCTTTGTTCATAAGCATACTTAAAATCATCAAAATTTAAAACCATTGTTCCATCAAGGCAATCTCCCTCAACAAAAACATAACTTCCAAGATAAAGAAATTTAGTTCTTTGAATTCTTTTTTCAATAGCAGGTAATCTTTCAAAAATTCTTTCAATTTTGCTTGGGTCAACTGAAATGTCTTTAATTTCAGCACCAATGCATTTTGCATAAAGTGTTAATCTTTTTGCGTTACTTACACACTCCATAACATCTTGTGCAGAAATGTTTTCTGCTATCGAGTAAGACGAATTGTATCTTGAAGTAAGGCAATTTTCATCACCTTGACTAAAATAAAATTTTTTAACTTTGATTTGTTTGTTTTGAGTTGGAACTCTACTACCATCAGTATCCATAAAATAAAAATAATCTCCTATTTTTCTAATAAATTTTCGTTTGTAAGCCTTTCAAAATCTTCAAATGAAACACTTAAATCATTAAACTTTTCGTCAACCATCATAACCAAAAGTTCACCTTTATAATTGCTTTTTAACTTGCCTTTAAATTCACAAATTTCCATTTGGTTTGGTGAATGCATAATGTTGTATCCCCCACCAAAATTATTAACATAAAGCACAAACATTATGCTTTGATTGATGCAGTTTAAAACTTCATCACTATTAAGATAATACCCTTTTTTTGTGAAATTTTTTGCACTTGTTTCAACACTTGTATAAACTTTAACTTTTGTTTGCATAATTTTTAGCAATTTGCAAGCAGTGCATCTTCTTCTTCAATTAATTTTATGCTGTTTTGCTCTCTGTGTTCAATGGCACTTTTAAAGTCTTTATGAAAAATGTGATAAACTTTAAAATTTTTATCTGTTATGTCAACATAAAATTTTGTATCAAAATAAGACTTTTTAGCATTCAAATATTCAGTTTCTTGCTCTAAAACAGCATAAACTGATAACGGATTAATTGAATCAAAAATACGATAACTGTTTCCAGAAATTGAATTTTCAAAAATTTCAAGCATTGTGCAATTATCAATAAGTTCAACAACTTCATCAAGGCTCATTCTTTTAACCGCTTCGCACGCAAAACCATTTTCATAATCATTGTAATAAACATTGACAATTCTTTTTTCCATTCTGCATATCCCCCCTTTTCTAAGTTCAACCATTATATCATCAAACTGTCACTAATTCAATAGGCATTTGAAAATTAAATTAAAAAATAACAAAAAAAGAAGAGTTTTTTGTAAAAAAACTGCAATTTTTTATTTTTAACACCTAAAAAACAGCCGAAATTGGCTGTTTTTTACATTCCGCTTAAATCATTATATGTTGGCTCTCTGTAAACCTCAAACTTGTTTTCAGTTTTTGCCGCCTCAAAAATTTCATATAAATGTGTTGAATAATATGATGAAAGTTCTTCTTCTTTTAAACAATCATAAACATAGTTTAAAAGTGTTTTGTTGCTGAATGCAACTATTTTGGTGTTTGCAAGTTCTTCAATAATTTCAGCATCAGTTTTGTCTGTTCCATCTGCTTTTTGAAGAGAAACAATTTCACCTTGCTTGTAAACCCCTGAAAGCATCATAAGATGCACACCATAATCAGTAACAACTGGCAAAATTTCTTCGCCAATGTAATACCCATTATTTTTATAGTTGTTGTAAAGGGTTCTTCCGCCATCAGCAAATTCACTCATAAGCCCGCCATCTTCGTCAGGGTCAGTTGAAATTGCATACCCAATTTGCTCAATCAAAGCATCGCTTCCAAGTGAAGAGTCATCATTAGTGTAGGTATAAACATATTGCACAAATAAGTTTGTTCTTAAATAACTTTTTTCTTCATCAGTCAATTCATATGACGGATTACTTGTTTCTTCTCTTCTTTTATCTCTTTCGGTTTCAAAAAGTTGTGCACATTCCTGTTCAAACTTTTCCATTATTTCTGAAACCGTAATCTTTGCGTCAACCATAACAGGAATTTTTTCACCATTTTCATCTAACACAAAACTTCCGTCTTCATTAGTTTCGTAAACAATGTTTCCTTCTTCATCAGTTTTTTCAACTTGAACAACTTCCCCATTTTCATCACGATAACTTGTTTCAAGAATCCACTTGCCTGTTGATGAATCATAGGCAAAATCAAGTCTTGCGTTAAGATATTCTTCCCTGAACATCTCGTCTTTTTTAGCGTCATACCCTTCATAGCCCTTTAAAATTTCAAGAGTATCTTCACTAAACTCAACTAGTATATGCTTAACTGTGAAAAATTCATACTGCCCTTCATAATGGTAAAGAATTAAATCAGTGTTTTCAGTTGAAAAAACAATTTCAGTGTAATTATCTTCAACGGTGTTGTCTTGCTTGCTTGCAAACAGAAGTTCTTTATATTTATCAACAATTGCTTTTTGCATTGCAGCGTCTGCAATTTGCTCATCATAAGTCATGTTGCCAAACACTCTTGATTCAACATATTCTCTGTAAAGTTCACTCATTTTTGAAGTGCGGTAAGAGTCATAAAGAGTTTTAAGGGTTTCAATAACGGCCTCATCTGCGCTGTATTTTTTGCCTTCAAGTTTATAACTATAAACAAGGTCTGAAACAAACTTGTTCCATGCCTTTGTTCTGTAAGCCATAAACTCAGTTTCAACATCTTTAAACATTTCATCTTTAAGTTCAATTAGTTTTTGGTTAAAATCAGGCTCAGCAGCAGGGGTAACATCGTCAAAACTTAAAGGCTCTGCTGGTTCAAAAACATAGTCTTCATAAACCTTAGAATCTTCTTCACTGTCACTATGCTCAGTTATTCTTGAAGGAGCGGTTTTTCCATCATTTTCAATAAAAGTTTGCTCATAAGAATTAATCAAATGCAAAACTTCATGAAATGCATCTTCAAAAATTTCTGTCATGTCGTCTTCACTTAAAACCACAACTTTTTCAGCCTCAATTTCTTGAATTGCATTCAAATACATTTCTTCATAAATAATTTTCATTACAATATCTTGGTCATAATACGCAAAATATTGACTGTAAGTTTGATATTGCTTTTCAAGGTCAGCATATGTAATTTCTTTGTCATAAATTTTTGCAATAACTGTGTCACTTGTTAAATCACTTTTGGTTGACAAAAGTGAACAACCTGAAAAAATTGACAAGCACATGCAACAAAACAAAATAATAGCAAAAAATTTTCTTTTCAATTTAAAAGCCTCCTAATAAGTCGTTTAATTATACAAAATCTTATAACTAAAATCAAATAAATTTGCCTTAGTTTCAGTTGAATTTTATTAAATTTGAACAGTTTATGCAGTTTTGCTTGCAATTTCCAAAAATTTGATTATGTTTTTTAAGTTAAGAACCCCATCACTTTCAGGTTTCATTTTAACCATTGAGGTTTCACCAAGTTCAAGTGCACAACTGTTTCTAAACTCAAACAATGCCTGTCCCACTCCGTTGTTATCTGTTATGCTTATGGAATCTTTAAAAATTAATTTAATGCCCATAGCAGTGCTAACAATTTCAGTAATTTTTAATTTTTTTGCAAGGCTTTTAGCATAAGCAATGTCAATTAGGTTTAAAACTGGTTTTGGAATTTGCCCAAAAGTGTCTGATAAATCTTGTTCAAGTGAAATTTTATCTTCAATGCTTGAAATTGAAGAAATGTTTTTATACATTGTCATTCTGTTTGCAGAATTAGTTATAAAGTTTTCAGGAATAAATGCATCAATGCTAACTCGCATTAAAACATCAATTTCTTCTTCAACCTTTTGCCCCTTAATTTCAGCAACAGCATTTTTAAGTAACTTGTTATAAAGTTCATAGCCAACCTTTTGCATAAACCCGTGTTGCTCAGCCCCCAAAACATTTCCGCCACCACGAATTTCAAGGTCTCGCATGGCAACCTTAAAGCCACTTCCAAATTCAGTAAATTCACTTATTGCATCAAGGCGCTTATATGCCTCTTCACTTAACACTTTATCATATTTGTATGTAAAATAGGCAAACGCAGTTTTACTGCCCCTTCCAACTCTTCCCCTGATTTGGTAAAGTTGACTAAGCCCAAACCGCTCGCTATCACAAACAATAAGAGTGTTGGCATTTTCAATGTCAATTCCGTTTTCAATTATTGTTGTGCAAACTAAAACATCAGCCTCTTTTTTGTAAAACTTGTAAACAATATCTTCAAGTTCTCTTGAAGAAAGTTGTCCGTGTGCCACCAAAATGCTCGCTTCAGGAACAAGTTTTTTCAATTCTTCACTAAAAGCATAAATCTTTTCAACTCGGTTAAACAAAATAAACACCTGCCCGCCCCTTGCAAGTTCCCTTATTATCGCATCTCTTACCAAACTTTCGCTATATTCACACACAAAAGTTTGCACTGGCAATCTTTCACTTGGAGGAGTGTTAATTATGCTAACATCTCTTATTCCCGAAAGTGACATTTGCAATGTTCTTGGAATTGGCGTTGCAGAAAGAGTTAAAAAATCAACAAGCGGATATTTATTTTTCAGTTTCTCTTTGTCTTCAACCCCAAACTTTTGCTCTTCATCAAGAACCACAAGCCCTAAATCTAAAAACTCAACATCTTTTGAAAGAAGCCTGTGTGTTCCGCAAATTACATCAATTTTGCCAAGCGCAAGGTCATTTAAAATTTTTGCAGTTTCTTTTGCCGTTTTAAACCTGTTTAAAACCTCAACCCTAACCCCAAAAGGCTCCATTCTTGCCTTGCAAGTGTTAAAGTGCTGCTGACTTAAAATTGTTGTTGGGGCAACAAAAGCCACCTGTTTGTTGCTTAAAACCGCTTTAAACATTGCTCGCATTGCAACCTCGGTTTTTCCAAACCCAACATCACCACACAAAAGTCTGTCCATAACTTTTTGGCTTTGCATATCTTTTTTAATTTCTTCAATGCTTTTTAATTGGTCTTGTGTTTCAATGTGTGCAAATGAATTTTCAAACTCTCTTTGCAAAGCATTATCTGGCAAAAACGCAAACCCTTTTTTTGCCTGCCTTTTGGCGTAAAGTTCGGTCAGGTCAAAAGCAAGTTTTTTAACTGATGCCTTAACCTTTTCTTTAACTTTTGCAAACTCAACCCCACCAATTTTGCTTAGTTTTTTAGGGGTTTCAGCCCCGCTGAACCTTTCAAGCATATTAAGGCCATCAATTGGCACATAAAGTCTGTCGCCATCACGGTATCTAACAACAACATAGTCTTTGCTTCCAAAGTTGTTTTTAAGGTTAGTAACCCCTTCACAAACGCCAATTCCATGAAAACTGTGAACAACATAATCTCCAACCTTTGGAACACTAAAAACATCTTTTCTATTTGCCGTTACCCTGCTGGTTGCCTTTTTTGGAGCAAATAAGTCTGTTGATGAAATAACAACAATTTTTTGGTCAGGCAAAATAAACCCACCTGAAAAATAAATGGGAACAACTGCACTTTTGCTATCAGCAATTGAAGCAGACTTATTCTGCTCAATAAAAATTTCATTTTCTTCAAGCCTAGCAGTTAAAGAGTTTGCTCGCTTTTCATCTTGGGCAAGAAGAAAAATTTTAAAGCCATTAAACTGCCAGTTTTTAAGGTCTGTGCAAAGTTCAACAAAATTGTGATAATATCTTGAAACAGGCAAACTTCTAAAAGAAAAAACCTGGCTAGGGTTATAAAACCTGTTAGAGTTTGTTATTTTTTGATGAACAATTCCGCCAAAATTTAAAATCTTTTGCAAAACAAAATTGGCAGAAAAATATCCCGAACATTTTTTGCTAAAAACCTCTCCGTTATTTGCCATTTGTTTGTGCCTTAACTCAATTTCAGCACTTGAATTGATAATGGCGTCATAACACATTTTTCCTTCATCAAAAATAATCAAAGTGTTTTCTTTTAAATAATTAAAAATACTGTCGCACTTGTTTTCAAATAAACTTAAAATAACATCAAGCGTAAAGTTTTTGTCATGATTTTCAAGCCTTGAAATTATTTCATAAATGCTTGTAACAAATGCAGATTGCTCAGGTTTTCCCATTTGTGCATTTTGGGCAATTTTTTTAAGTTTTTCAATTGCATAATTTATTTCATCTTCACTTAAAAATAAATCGGTAAAAGGCAAAACTTCAACTTCACTTGCCTTAACTTTTCCTGCCTGCAAGTTATCATCAAGAACACTTATGCTTTCAACCTCATCACCAAAAAACTCAATTCTAAATGCGTTTTTAGCCCCAGTTGGAAAAATGTCTAAAATATCTCCCCTTAAAGCAAACTGACCACACTCAAAAATAAGTTCTTCCCTGGTATAACCCAAATAAACAAGTTGTGTTTTTAATTTTTCAAGGTCAATTTCATCATGCACTTTAATGTTAATAATGTTGTCAGTTAAATCTTTTTTCTTTGGCAAAAAAGCACAAAGACTATCTGCACTAACAACAAGCACCCTGCATTCCCCACTTGCAAGGTCTGCTAAAACCTTTATTCTTTCAATGTTTGGCAAAATTGTTTGGGCACGCTTGTAAAACAAATTGTCAATATAAACAGGAAACAGGCTGACCTTATCTTTAAATATGCATTCAAATTGTGAATAAATTTTTGTTGCGCTAACATAATCACTTGCAACATAAACAATGGGCGCGTCAATGTTAGAGCATATTGCTATTTTTTCATTCTGCCCCATTGACAAAACCGAAACTTTTTCATTATTTTTGCACGCAGAAATAAGGCGAGAATAATCTCCCCCTAAATCAAAAAAATTAAAAAACTGTTTAACCTGTTTTTCCATTACCAACAAATTATAGCAAACCTGGCACACTTTTACAATAGCATTTTTCTAAATTTAGCCCGAAGTAAACCAAAAAACCACTTTAATTTTAAAAATTTAAA
>ERZ780149.2641-NODE-2641-length-16287-cov-5.002279_pt1 | contig 16287 bp, 13 predicted proteins | sample MGYA00511367_ERZ780149 | MGnify/ENA primary metagenome ERZ780149 (study PRJEB29588, sample SAMEA2153852) | human gut metagenome | biome: human gut; feature: human-associated habitat; material: faeces | place: Denmark | collected 2008/2010 ... | reverse complement strand
CGCTGTGCGAAAAAAACGCCGCTGCGGAGGGCGTGAAGAACGCTTCGTTCAGGCGAGGGAACGCCGTAACGCTGGATTGCCCCGACGAGAGCTTCGACGCGGTGACCAGCAACTATGTCTATCATAATATCACGGGAAAGGACAAGCAGCAGCTTCTGCTGGAAACGCTGCGCGTGCTGAAAAAAGGCGGAACATTTGCTATCCATGACCTGATGTCGCCCCGTAGATACGGCGATATGCAGGCATTTGTCCAAAAACTCAGGGACATGGGCTATGAGCGCGTGAAACTGATTGACACGACCGACGGCAGCTTTATGACGCCGAAGGAAGCCGGACGCCTGATGCTTCGCGGCTCAACATTGCTGGTGGGAAGAAAGTAAAGCGGCAACGGCATCAGCGAAAGCTAACCGTTCCCTTGCTGAAATTATGCATGCAAGGCTTATCCGCATGCAGACCGAAGCGCTAAGCTACTGCGACGATTGAAGATCTGAAAGCAAATTTGACCATTCAAAGTCGCTGTTTTTTGATTTTTTCGATCAATTTATCTTATCTATCCGGATATAGCAGTCACACGCCATGGCGGAGGACATGGGACTCGAACCAAGCCATGATCTTGAAAACCGCAGAAAACTTTCGTTTTTTAGAAAACACAATATCATATGAAACAAGGCTATCGGACCGCTGACATAAGAAAGTTAGCTGCGCGATAGCCCCTGAAGGACATTCATTCATAATCATACACCTCCATTATTTTGGCAGCGTTTTCTTCGTCTATGGCAAATTGATATGGGTGAAGAACACCTATATATTCGCCGTTAAATACATTTACATATTTGTGATATCAAATTTTCGTAAATGTCGAAAACTTCGAAAGGCAAGGTACGACACAGATAAGAATTTTCTAAAAAGAATCCTGCGTTTCTGAAATGTGCAAAGTTAGATTGGCTATAAAACAAAGGGGGGCTGTGCCCTAACGGTTATTTTCCGTTAATGCGACAGCCCCCCTGCTCCCATAAGAGATCAGCTCCAGTTAATCTTGCGTGCAACCTGAGCTTTGGTGGAACCCTTCGCGAAAGTGAAGGTTCCCGCGCTGACTTTTTCGTGGTCAAGCCCCTGACCGTCGCATGCGCTCTGATATTCAGCATAGTCGCTGAACAGCCCTGCGTCAATCAGGCACTGAACGGCAGCCTAAGCCGTTGTTCCCGTGACATCCACTTCCACATCTTTTGAAAGCTTGCCGTCAACCCAAAGCTGGGCAGGCTGAGCGGGATTCGTATTATCGCCGCCCGTCGTGCCGGAATTATCGTTATTGTCGGCTCCGGTATTGTCTGCAGGCTTATCGCCGGTGTTCGTATCATCCGGCTGCGTGCCGCCTCCGATCGGCTCTTCAACAGCCGGGTCATCCGCATTTATCAATTCCTTCGGATACTGGAGAATCACATCCATTCTCCAAGCTATAATCAAAGCCGCCGCTGCAAGAATCAGGGCCGCTATAATAATATCATTTTTATCGTAAATAAAATCTTTCAGCTTTTTCATTTTCCCCTCCGTAAGCAGTACTAAAAACTACCCATATATTTTAACACATTTAGACTTTTTTCTCAAGGTGTTTTGTTGTATAATGGTTCTATGTTTAAAATTGAGATAACAGAGAATCAAGCGAACCAAAGGCTTGACAGATTTTTAAAAAAATATTTTAACAACGCCTCCCTTGGGACAATCTATAAACTGATACGCAAAGACGTCAAGGTGAACGGCAAAAGGGCAAATGAAAGCACCCTGCTTGCAAACGGCGACGAACTCACGCTCTACATCAGCGACGAAACCGCGGCGGGGCTTCGGAAGGAAAAGAGGCGCGTCAAAGTGAAGAAGCAGTTTAAGATTGCTTACGAAGACGACGATCTTTTGATTGTCGAAAAACCTTTCGGGCTGCTCACGCACGGCGATCGCACGGAGAAGAAAAACCACCTTGCAAACCAGGTAATCGATTATCTGATTGAAAAAGGCGACTATAATCCGCGGACGGAAACCACATTTGTGCCGGCGCCTGCAAACCGGCTCGACCGCAACACGACCGGGCTTGTGATTTTCGGCAAGAACGCGGCGGCACTCCAGAAGCTGAACCGCATCATACGCGAAAAAGATCAAATCCATAAACTCTACCTTACCATAGTGGCAGGAGATCTTGAGAGACCGGTGCGCCTGAGGGCGAAGATGACCAAAGACGAGACGAAGAACATGGTGAGTGTGCTTTCTGAAGAGGGAGAAGGCAAGTTCATGGAAACCGTGGCAAGACCGCTTCTGCATGCAAGCTGGAAAGGCAGAGAATACACGCTGACGGAAGTGGAGATTTTGACCGGCAGAACGCACCAGATTCGTGCACACCTTGCGAAAGCGGGTTATCCGGTAATCGGCGATGTCAAATACGGTGACAGGAAAGTCAATGCGGTTATGGAAAAGGAGTTTGGGCTTACGACGCAGCTTCTTCATGCCTATAAACTGGTTTTCGAGTCCGACGCAGTTGAAGATGGATTCCCGGAGACTGTCGAATCAACGCTTCCTCCGGATTTTGAACGAATAAAACAGACTATTTTTGGAAATAATACGAGGTGACAAGATGATGAAAAATATACTCGAATGGGTGAAAGATATATTGATTGCGGTTGTGATTGCAGGTGTGATTCTTTTGTTTCTCAAGCCGATTATCATACAGCAGCACTCCATGGAACCGAACTTCCAGCCGGGTGATTATGTGATAACAAGCCGTCAGGCATATACGCTTTTCGGCGAACCTGAAAGAGGGGACATTATCGTTTTCAAGTCCCAACTTTTGGATGAAGAAGGAAACGAAAAAAATCTCATCAAGAGAATTATCGCGCTGCCGGGTGATACAATCGAAATCAAAGCGGGCTACACATATGTAAACGGCGAAAAAATCGACGAACCGTACGTTGCCGAGCAGGGCATTTCGGGCGAAATGGATGCGATTACGATTCCGGAAGGACAATTCTTCGTTATGGGCGACAACCGCGGCGTCAGCGAAGACAGCCGTTCGGCGAGAGTCGGAACCGTTTCCGAGGATTCGCTGGTAGGCAAAGTGGTGCTCAGGCTGTACCCGTTCAGCAAAATCGAGAAATTCTAAACAAAACGGGAGGCTGAGGTCTTGGCGAAATTTTTTCTGAGAACAGGTTCGGCAATCGTCGGAATTGTTTTGGCAATCGTGCTGTATATGAACTTCGGGATTTTTGAAATCAAAACCGTTTTCATGTATCCGGCACTCAAGCCGGGGCAGCATGTGCTGATTCACAAGACCTCGGCAGAGCAAATCAGTATCGGAGATTTGGTACTCTTCGAAGCGCCGTTTTATGATTTTGACACGCAGGAGGGAATGCTGGCGGTACGCAGGGTGTCCGGGATAAAGGACGGCACGCTGCGGCTGGAATGCGATGCACCGGCGGTGGCGAAAGATGTTTTGGCGGTGGACGAAGAGAGCGTTAGGGGAAAGGTGATTTTATGGCAAAAAAAGAACGAAAGCTAGTGGCAAACAACAAAAAGGCTTATCATGATTTTTTTATAGAAGAAACATATGAGGCGGGCATTGTGCTGACCGGCACCGAAATCAAGTCGGTGCGCCAGGGAAAAGTCAGCATTAAGGAAAGCTACGCGAGAATCAGGGACGGCGAAATGATGCTTTACGGCATGAACATCAGCCCGTATGAGCAGGGCAACCGCTTCAATGTGGACCCGCTCAGAGAGAGAAAGCTTTTGTTACATAAGCAGGAAATAAGGAAGCTCATCGGACAGACGACGCTGAAGGGGCTGACGATTGTTCCGCTTAAAGTATATATTAATGAAGAGGGCCGCGCCAAGGTTGAAATCGGGCTTGCACGAGGCAAGAAAAATTACGACAAGCGTGAGGACATCGCAAAGCGTGATGCAAAGCGCGACATGGATCGCCGCATGAAAACGCGCGGGTGATGTAACCTTTTTGCCTTCAAAACGGAGTTATTAATGAGAGAGGCGCTCGAAAGAGCACAGATTTTGACATTATAGGAACAAGGGGATGTAAAGGTTTCGACGGGGGTGTAGAAGCCGGATAAGCGAGCGGTAGTTGGCTCAGACTACCTTAAAAAGGGCCCGTTAAATATAAACGCTAAAAATAACAACAATTTCGCATTAGCAGCATAGTTCTGCAGCGCCTAAGGCGCGACGCGCGTCGGCCACAGCTCACCCGTAGGCTGTGATACCGGCGTCGACTATACGGGAAAACCTGCAGGGAGTTCTCGGTACCTCGCAGGGAACAACGAGATAGCTGACATGGCAGCATGTTAATGGGCGGCCACGGAGGCGAAATTTTAAAACATTGACTGCGCTCGGAGAAAGTCCTGTGGAAATGCTTTCGGACGCGAGTTCGACTCTCGCCATCTCCACCACAACCCGGCCCGGGATACGAAAAGTATTCCGGGCCTTTTGAAAGATAGGAGAATAATAACATGCTGAAAGTCGGAAAATTAGACAACGCGCTGCTTTCAAAGGCGGTTATCAACAGAATAAAATGCAAAAGACCGGAGGTGCTTGTGCATGCCGGAGTCGGAGAGGACTGCGCGGCAATTGATTTCGGCGAGTATGAGTGCGTGATGTCAACCGACCCGATTACGGCGTCGGTGAATGACATCGGCAGGCTTTGCATACATATATCCGCAAACGATATCGCCTCAAATGGGATAGAACCAATTGGGATTCTGCTGGCGGTGATGCTGCCGGAAGGAACGACCGAAGAGGATATCACCCACATTATGGGACAAGCTGCTGAGACAGCGGCGGAATGCAACATCGAAATCATAGGCGGACACACGGAAATCACCAAAGCCGTAAACCGTCCGGTGGTCGTATCGACCGCAGTCGGCAGAGGCTTCAAAGGTCAATCGGCATCGGCTTCCGAGATAAAACCGGGAGATGCCATCCTTATGACTAAGACGGCAGGAATTGAGGGAACAGGCATAATTGCCTGTGACTATGAAGAGGAACTCAGAGAAGTTTTGAGCGGCGAGGAACTCGAACACGCAAAATCGCTTCTCTCGAAGGTCAGCGTTGTCAAAGACGGAATCATAGCAGGGCGTATCGGCACGCACGGCATGCACGATGTGACGGAAGGCGGTATTCTCGGAGCCGTATGGGAAATGTGCAGCATCGCAGGAACCGGAGCACGCCTTGATGCCGAAGCAATACCTGCAGACGATGTGACACGCAGAATCTGCGAACATTACGACATCAACATGCTTAGACTGATTTCCAGCGGCTCAATGCTTATAATGACAGAAGAAGACAAAAAAGAGGAAATCATCAGGGAACTTGCGGCACAGGGAATACCCGCAGCGCAGATAGGAAAAATCGTTCCGAAAGAGGAAGGTTTATCCATTTGTGAAGGCGGAAAACAAACCCAAATTGACCCTCCGGGACCAGACGAACTATACAAAATTGTTAAATAATTGAATAAAATTTGGTGCAGCCGGACATACTCTTTTGTGAAGAAATAGTGAAAAACTGGACAATTTCAACATTTTCGGGTATAATGGAAAAGTCTGCGGGAGAAACCCGTCCGCAGATACTATTTTGAAAAGAGGAAATATTATGTTTAAAAAACTCATTGCAGTGCTTATGGCATTGGCAGTGGCTGCATGTTCGGCAGTTCCGGTTTACGCTGATTTGGATCAGGTAACCACCGGAGTTCAGACGGAGCAGCAGACGGCTGAGCCGGCAGGCACCGGAGAAATAGGCAGTACCGGGGAACAAGAACAAGCACCGAACACGAATGATTCTGAAAGCGGTCAGAACAGCGGAAACGACCAAACAGGTGAGAACGTAGAACCGGCCGACACGAAGGATCAGGATAAGGACAAAGACAAGGTAAAGAAACCGACTAAAAAGAAGATATCAAAATATCAGAAAGGACTTGCCGCATATATTCGCAGCAAGAACCGAAAGCTAAGCAAACAATGGTCAATTACACTCGCCGGCTATTTCATTAAGTCCGGCAAAAAACACGATATAGATCCGAAAGTTCTCATGGGGCTTGCGCTCCGCGAGAGCAACTTCCGTGCAAAGGCAAAGAGCCGCTACGGATACAAAGGAATGATGCAATGCGGAGATTCCTTTGCGAAGCGATACGGCTATAAGCCGTCGGATTTATACAAGGCAAATGTCAGCATTGAAATCGCTGCCAAGTATCTCAAAGCTATGAAGAAACGACACAAAACATACTCAAAAGCGATTTGCTGCTATGTCTGTGGAAGCGGTGCAGTAGCCAGGGGCATTCATTCCCGGGAACCCGGCAGATCTGTAATGAAGGTAAGAGATAACATCAAGAAATACCTTAAGAAAAACGGATATGTTTAGCAAAATCGAGACCCCGACTCATCAGTCGGGTTCTTGTTTTTATACACAAGCCGTGATATACTTTCGGTAATGGGGGAAATTGATATGGCGATTACAACGAAAAAAACACCATGGGAAAAAGAATGGATTGATTTGCAAAAGAAAGAGGCAAGATTTACGCATAGGAGGAAAGAAGGCCCGACATCCGTGCTGATGCATAAACTTGACAAGGTTGTGCCGAAGAAACTCAGTGGAACGCTTAATGCTGCTTTTTATAAGGCTTTTGCGGTCGTGTTCGAAAAGGGAACAGGCATAATCGAAAAAACATACAACAAAGAAAAGAAAGAAACCGATTTTAAGGTGAACACATATGCCTCCGAAATCTCCGACAGCAGGCGGGCGGCGAAGACTTTCACTAAGCAGGCAAAATCCGCCAAAGGCCTCAACCTGCTCATCTCAAGCGTGGAAGGCGTGGGAATGGGAATCGCAGGCTCTGCAATCCCGGACATTCCTGTTTTCATAGCGATGGTGCTCAAGAGTGTGTACGAAATCGCACTCAGTTACGGCTATGAATATCGCTCCGACGAAGAAAAAATCTTCATCCTCAAAATCATCGAAGCCGCGATGTGTGACGAGGATGAGTTTATGCAAAAGGATGCGGCGCTTAACAGTGACATTCACGGAATCGTGCTGAACGGAGATTTTATAGGCGAGGGAGACTGGAACATCAGCAAGGAGGACCAGATGAAGCGCGCCGCGGCGGCTTTGTCCGCAGAAATGATATACACCAAGTTCGTACAGGGATTTTTCCTGGTCGGAATGGTGGGCGGCATCTTTGACCCGATCTATGTAAACAGAATCAGCGACTATGCCGTGCTCAAATACAGAAGAAGATTTTTGGAAGGTAAACTAAACCATGAAAAATAATACATTATATCTTACGCAGGCGTCGCTTATTGCGGCACTGTATGTGATGCTCACCATAATTTCAAATTTTGCGGGGCTTGCCAGCGGCGTGATTCAGCTCAGGCTTTCCGAGATGCTGACAATCCTTCCGGTATTTACCCCGGCAGCGATTCCGGGGCTTGCGGTGGGCTGCGCGGTTGCAAATCTTGCCACAGGCTGTGCACTGTGGGATGTTGCGTTCGGAACACTCGCAACAACTTTGGGAGCACTCGGCACATACTATATAGGAAGAAAATATCCGTATGCGGGTCCGGCATTCCCGATTGCGGCGAACGCACTGATTGTACCAAAGGTGCTGCAGGTTGTGTACGGAGCCGAAGGTACCTACTGGTACTTCATGCTGACGGTGGGAATCGGCGAAATTCTCTCCTGCGGCGTGCTCGGCATCATTTTGTACCGGGTGCTGAGGAAAACAAAGATTTTTGAAGAATAAGAATTAACGATAAGATTAATCTAAAACGGGTGTCCGAATTCCATTCGGACACCCTGTTTTGTAAGTTTATTTCAATATCCACTTCGGATTTTTCTTGCGTACATGCGGATCCTTGACGATTGTTTCCGGTGGAGTTTCCAGCAGCGCCGGATTCTTGTAGTAACGAGAAAGCTCTTTGAAGCAGCGCCCGTAGTAGTGGCCGTTTGCGATTCGCTCGTCGGTTACGATTCCAAGCTCCATGATTTTTTTCTCCTCGACCGTCTCACCATTCTTCACAATCTTCTTCATCGGCTGCCCCATTGATACGAAAACACCGGTCGTACCGAACTCATACAGATGGTGGTAGATGGTGTTGGTTCGGATGGAAGCCAGATTGGTAACAAAAAGTGATGTATGGAACGGGCTTGCGTCAACAATGCTCATCGGCAGAGTGAAGAACTTGTCAAGCAGCTTCAGAAAACCGATGCCGAAAGTCAGAAGGAACGGCGTCCTGCAGAGCTTTGCGGCAAGTTTATCCATGGAATTCGGGCCCTTGAGATTTTTTGCACGATCGATAGCTGCGTTGATTTTGTCGTTGACGATATCAAGCGTATCATCCAAGTTGAAATATAACTTGCTCACCGTGTCCGACTCGGCCCCCGGAGTAAGCGTTACGAACGAAACGCAGAAATGATTGCGCGCATAAATTTTCTTGTTCATAACGAAACGGTTCAAATAAGGATTCTGCGAAACCAGCCGCAGATATCCGGCAATGATGATGCTCATGTGAGAGATGCTTACACCGCGGCGGCGGCACTGCCTTATGTAATCCTGCATCGGCTCAAGGTCGATATTTACCTTAATCGAGTTGGAAGCATCATACCGCTGGGGCATGATGTGCGGGACGATTTCATACATCGGGTCATTGCCTTTGACACGATATCCATCACTTCTATACATATATTATGTTCTCCTATTATGTACTCCTAACGCACATGGCGCTAAGAAAATGCTAATAAAACTCTCACAATTATAGAACATTTTGGTCTGTATTGCAAGTTTTTGTTAAAATCCGGTCATTCCTATGATATAATAATATGCACATATGGCGTGCTGTGATAAATGCGGCCGCAGAGGAAAAGGAGAAAAACGATGAACTACTATGTCTGTAAAGAACAGGACTATTCGATAGGCAGATGGTCGGGAGGAACTACGACGCAGCTTGCGATTCATCCCGCAAAGAGCAGCTATCTCGACAGGAATTTCGTATGGAGACTGAGCTCCGCTACGGTTGATGTCGAGGAATCCGATTTCACCAAGCTCCCGGACTACGACAGAGTGCTTATGGTACTTAAAGGCGAAACCGTGCTCAGCTACGAGGGAGAAAGAGTCGTCAGACTCAAGGAACTCGAGCAGGACCGTTTTGACGGTGCATGGAAGACCAAGAGCTTCGGCAAGATTACAGACTTTAACCTCATGGTCAGAAAAGGAAACGAGGGGTATCTTGATGTCGTATACCCGAAATCAGAGAAAGAGACCATGACATCCGAATATGAAACGAAGCTTCCGCTGGTGACACACGCTCTGTATTGTAAGGAAGGCTACCTCGTTGTGGGAATCGGCGGCGAAACGCAGATGGTGCAGCCGGGCCAGCTTATCGTTATGGAATTCGTGCCGGGCGACAAGGTGCAGTACTCCGTCATGGGCGAAGGCACGGCAATCCGTGCGCAGATTTTTGCGGCGGACATGAATGACGAACTTTATCCGGTGGAAATCCCGCCTGAGAAAGCAACTTTCGACGACTTCAAAGCCTGTGTATACCTTGCAAACATCCAGTTCAGACTGGCGAAATATATGATAAAGAGCCTTAAGACCACATGGTTCGATGAGCAGCTCAGCGGCGCAATCCGCAAACTCGAGAGACTTTATGTTACTTTCTTCGTATTTATAATAGGGCTTGTGACAATCGCATCCATGGGAGCTATGAACGAATGGGACAGCGTGATTGTTTTGCTTGGGATTTTGGCATGGATTCTCGTTGACTGCCTGCTCATATCCCCACTGATCTACTTCGCCGTGATGCCGAAGCCTGTCCGCAAGCACATTAAGGACATCGACAAGCTCACGCCGTACGAGCAAAAGGTGCGCGAAGCAGAACTCGGCCGCAATGAACGCGCTGAGAAGATCCTCAAGAAATACAAGAACAGCGGCAGGTACACGGGGCTGTAAGAATAAACGGCTTCGCCAAAACGCCGAAAAAATTATGGCCAAAACGCCGAAAAAATAGCTTGTAAAAAATCAGTATCTTAAAAGGCTGTTCCGAAGAACAGCCTTTTACTCATTTTACATTTAAAATAAACCGCAAAATTTTTTTGTAACTTTTGTAACCTTTTGCACCTCATATCGGAGTTACTAGTGAAAGGTTGAGACATGGGCCTTTGCGGAGCGGGGCGATATCCTCGCGGAAAAGAGTGATTTTCACAGAAAAAACACTTGCAAAGTCGAAAACCTTTTGGTAAACTATAACGGAATTATTTCATATTGTGATATGTTGTGGGACTATGTCCATTTTCACAAGACCTTACAATATGAGCAAAAATTAAAAAAGGGAGGAATTCTAAAAATGAAAAAATTATTAACAGTGCTGTTAGTAATCGCTGTTATGTTCACGTTCAGCTTTGGAAGCGCAATGGCAACAACATATACGCTTGATGACTATGCAACTGCTTTGACTGCTGAAAAAACTGCACAGCTGGGTTACATCAACAGTGTTAAGACTCAGTATGTAAATTCACTGACTTACGATGATGATGGATTCGCTACTGTAAACGGCACTAAGTACATGAAGGCTGCCCTCGAAGCGGCTGCCGACGAAGTTATCGCTGATGCTGATAAGGCAATGAAAGCAGCTATCGATAGCATACTTAACAGTTTTGAAGACACAACTACTGCTCCGGACAAATCTGTAGTAGCGAACGTTGCAGCGCACTATAACACAGTTGCTGTTTTCGGACCATTGGTTGAAGCAAAGACTGACACTTTAAATAAGACACAGGCTCCTTTAACTAAGAAGTTTGTTCAGGAAAAAGTTACAGTTGACCTCAGCAAGTACAACTCAACAGATAAGACTGAACTGGTTGACGGCGTTAAAATCACAAAGGCACAGTATGTTCAGAAACTTATGGACGATGCTAACGATGCAATTGCTACTGCAGATAAAGAATCTACAGATGATGCAAAAATGAACGGCTATTGGACAGCATATAACACTTTCAAGACTGCATTTGATGCTGTTAAGACTCTTGACGATGAAAAGTACGAAGAAGAAATCGGTGCGGGCACAGTAGAAGCTGCTGTTGAAGCATATGCAAAGGCTGCTCTTGAAGCTGTAGATGCACAGCTTAATAGTGCTTTTGAAACTGGCAAATCACTTGCAAACATGGCAGCAGATGATACAGTTGATTTCTCTGCACTCGTTGGAACTGGTGCTTTAAAACCTTTCTGGGAAGCAAACAAGACAAATGCTAACAAGGGCGAACTCTTTGGTGCTGCTGTTGCAAACATCAAAAAAGTTACGAGAACAGAAGTTGTGGCAATCGTTAACGGCTACAAAGCTGCTGTTGCTGCTTCCAAGCCTGCAGTTAAGGCTTTTGCTGACGGAAATGCTACAAAACTTAATTTAACTGCTCCTAACCCGACTGCACTTGAACTTCTTGCAAGAGCATCTGATGCTGTTGAAGCATATGCAGACGTAACTAAGCTTGCCGGCAAGTACAAGGCTGCTTATGTAGAAGGCGTTAAGGTGTATGATGATGCCAGCGTAGATACAGCTTTAAAGGCTGCAGAACAGTTAGTATATGATGATATGGCAACAGGCACATTCAAAACTGCCGCTCAATATCTTGAAGCAGCAGCTGATGCAGAAAATGTTACTTTAGAAGCACAGAACTATGAATATGAAAAATTCATGAAAGCTGTTGAAGATGCTGCTAAGAAGTTCTTTAAAGATGGAACAAAGGCAACAGAAGTTCAGGTAAAAGTTCCTTACGGCGATGACAAAACTGCGGAAGCTGATCTTGTATACCTTAAAGGAACTTATGCATCCGGAGTACAGGGACAGGACAAGTGGGAGAAGATTGCTACCAATACAATCAAAGATTTAAAAGATGCACAGTCCTACGACGAAATCAAAACTATCATGGCTAAAGCTGCTGAAGATCTTGGCAAGCTGTTAAAGGCTGATGACAAGGCAGATGTAGAAAAAGCTCGTACTGACTACAAGGGTGCATTAGCTAACTACAAAGCTTTAAAATTAAGCCTTGTAGATACTAATGTATATCCTGAAGCAACTCTTGAAGCTGCTCGCATTCAGGGAGAAGAACTCATTGACAAAGCTGTAACTGTTGATGCTGTTAAGGCTGCATATGAGGAAGCAAAAGCTTTAATCGACAATGTAAAGACTAAAGACGAATTAAAGGCTGCTAAGGAAGCATTAGAAAAACAAATTTCCGAACTTCCTTATACTGCGAAACTTACTGTAGCAGACAAAGCTGCGGTAAAGGCTGCATACGATGCATATCATGCATTTACAAAGATGGCAGGTGCTGATGTACAAGGAATTACTTCTAGCGTAACTTTACTGCAACAGAAATATGACAAGGTAAATGAATTAGTTGCAGAAGAAATCGATGCTAAGGCTAAGGCAATCAATGAAAAGTTAGATGATTTAGCAACAAATTCCGATGCTGATATCGCCGCTAAGGTTGCATTAAAGGCAGAGGCTGAAGCTATTTTAGCAGAAGCTGAAGCATTAACAGATGAAATTGAAGCTGTTAACGAAGATCATGATATATTCCTCAAAGATGTTGATATGACTGAGGTTGACGATCTTGATGAAGTTGATTTCTCTGCTGCAGTTGCTGCAGATGCTTCAAGAAAGTTAACTAAGGCTGGTAAAGAAGGTGCAACTTTTGAAGAAATGAAAGAAGCACTCGACGCTTATAATGCATTAACTGATAAACAGAAATATCAGCTTGATGCTAAGGCACTTCCGCTTATCAAAGTTTTAGAGCAGAAATTAGGAATGACTGTTAAATCCTTAAAGATTACTGCTAAGTCAACAGCTAAGAAGGGCTCCATCACAGTTAAGTGGACTGTAAAGGGCGAAGCTGACATCGACGGATTCGAAGTATGGAAATCCACAAAGCACTCCAAGGGTTACAAGAAAGCCTTCACAACAACTAAGAAGACTTACAAGAACTCCAAGGGTCTTAAGAAGGGAACTAGATACTACTACAAAGTTAGAGCTTACAAAGTAATTGACGGCGTTAAGGTAACTTCCGACTGGTCAAACAAAGCTCGCAGAGTAGCTAAATAATTCAATTCTAAAGATTCGAATTACTTAAACTAAAAACTGATCATTACAAAAGCTCCCTCCGGATTGCCGGAGGGGGCTTTGCGCATGTGCTTGGATAAAATTTCCTATTATTTCTTGTTATTTTTATACAAAATACTCTTGTTAGTCGCCTCCAAAAATCGTATAATATCAGTAACTGGATAAAGGCGCATTTTGGAAATCTGCGCTTTACAGACTTTGAGATTATGATATAAGAAAGGAAAATGAAATGAAAAGGATTTTAGCAATTTTACTATCATTAACTTTAGTAATCTGCATGTTTCCTGCCATGACGACTACAGCGTGGGCAGCAGTAGCCCTGAACAACAGTTCAGTATCTCTTGACAAAGACAGTGCAGAATATACCGGAAGTTCTGTTACTCCGACAGTGACCGTAAAGGATGCAAACGGAGCGGATGTTACGGGACAGTGTACTCAAAAATGGACAGACAAACAAGGAAGTGAAGTGACTTCAATAAAGGATGCGGGTACATATACGTTGACCGTAGAAGGTAACGGAACAGATGTTACCGGAAAAGTAACAAAGACATTTGTTGTGAAGCCTGTTGACTTCTCAAGAGCAAAGATTGAGTATACCAACTCAACATTAAAAGAAAACTTTAAAGGTGAGGATGGCACAGCATTTGATAATGTAAAAATAGGTGCCACGATTGTAATTCCTGCTGATTCCGTTTCTGTAACGGGAATTTCTGACCAATTCGTTGCCGACCCTGTTGTGACGAAAAAGGATGCCAATACCGTTGAAATTGCGGTATCCCCGAAGAAACCGGACGACAAGAACAATGTAATTGGTTCGCAGAGATTTATTTATGTTACAGTAACTGATTCTTTGGATGGATATAAAGTTGTCGGTACCGGAACGACAGCAGATAAGGATGCTATTCCGGATCAAACTTACAATAGTGGCAAGGAGTTGAAGCCTACTGTATATGTAGTCCCTGTTAAGAATGCTCCCGGAGTGAGAACCGGATACTTGAAGGAAGGCGTTGATTATACTGTAGAATATACGAACAATACAACCGGCGGATATACTGCTACAGTTACAGTTACAGGCAAAGGGAAATACTCCGGAATTCGTACTGCCGAGTTTAATGTTATAGGAAAGTCAATCAAAAATTTATCTATCACATCTTATAACACACTCAAAGGCCAAGAACCGACGTTTGATGTAAAAGATGGAACAACGTTACTGGTAAAGGGTACCGACTATATAATAAGTGAATACAATTCTAAATCGGATAAGACGGGTACCGCAACGCTTCAGGGCATTACGAACTACTCTGAAACAAGGGATGTAACCTTCACAGTTATCAGCACCGATAATCAGATTACCAGAGCTGATGTAGTATGCAGAAATAATCTTGTTACATATACCGGGAACAAACAGGAAATGAAAGTTATCGTCACAGTAAACGGTAAACAGTTAACTTTGGGTAGGGATTATTCTCTTGCTTATTACAATGAAGAAGGGAAAAAAGTGGATCCTATAAATGTAGGTTCTTACACAGTATATATTAAAGGCCTTGGCAACTATGCAACTGTCAATGAGTCAGAAAGAGGGATGGCATTAACAGATACACTTCTGATTACGTCAATTGACACAGGCGCAGTAAAAGTTGATTTTACTTCATCAACCATTATTGACGGTGCAAATCGCGTTCCAAAGGTTAAGTTAACATCCAAATATTCAGGTACCGTAATTCCGGAGACGGATTATAATGTTTACTACTATAACTTCAATGGCAAATACGGAACACCGTGGGTACAGATTGCGCCGGTAAACAAGGGAGAAAAAGCAAAGAATCAAGATAAGGTTTCAACGGGCTCCCTCACTGGAAAGAATATTACAGCTGACTACAAAGGAACAACGATTAACCAAACAACTAATAGAAATGTCTCGGTATCCGTGGATAGAGCTTATTATAAGACAACATCCGGATCAGATGCAAGAGTAACAATTTTAAATAATTCGATAAATTACATTGCAGAAAGAATTTATCTCGATATATCTGCTTACGACGGAACCTATAGACGAACTCTTACAGATTCCGATTACACAGTTACAATCAAGGATTCTGCAAACAAGACTGTTTCATATTTATACGGAACAGGAACCTATACTGTTGTTGTTGAAAGTTCAGCTTATTACGAAAGCAGATACGATCAGAGTTTTAAAGTTGAAAAGACAATTAAGATTGTTGGTGTTGATATCTCAGGATATGTTGTAAAATTAAACAAAACATCTGAAAATGCAACCGGAGGCAGAATTTCACTCCCATTGGTAACAAGCGTTGCAAAAGGTACAGATAAGTTATATTCAGGTGACTATTCTGTATATTATTTAGACCAGGAAGGTAAGAAAATTACAAGTATTTCTCAGCCCGGAACCTACAAAGTTGTAGTTGAAGGAAAGGGCGGATATTCCGGCACTACATATGCAACATTCACAGTTGTCGGAAAATCACAGTCAATCACAGGCGTTAAGTCTACTTACAAGGCATATCCGGGCGGAGAAGTTATTCAGCTTTATCCAAAAGCAACAGAAGGCAGATTCACTTACACTTCAAGTGACAGCACGGTTGCAACTGTTTCCGCAAGCGGTCTTGTAACTCCGCTTAAGGCAGGAAGAGCTAAGATCACGATTAAGACTACAGGAACAACAACTTATGACCCTGCAACCTATTCCACAGTAATCAAGGTATATCCGAAGAAAGCGGTTATGACTAAGAAACCTTGGAACTACGGCAAGAAAGGCCAGGTTAAGGTTCGTTGGTACAAACAAGATAACGTAACAAGATACGAAATCAGATATTCAAGAGCTAAGAACTTTGCAAAAGGTACTTACATCACTAAGAAAGTAAACGCAGCTCAAAACGATTACACAACGCAGTCCACCACTCTTAAGAAACTTAAGCGCGGTCAGAGATATTATGTGAAAGTTCGCGCCGTAAAAGAAGTTTATAACGATTACGGTAAGAAGCTGACATACTACGGCAAATGGTCCGGCTGGAGATCGGTCGTAGTTAAATAAACGCAGACAGTAAATTTGTGATATCATTAAAAGGGTAACCAAACTTTCGTGGGGTTTCCCAAACTTTAATGGGGTCTGCCCGTGGGG
>ERZ780149.2640-NODE-2640-length-16290-cov-52.681983_pt1 | contig 16290 bp, 14 predicted proteins | sample MGYA00511367_ERZ780149 | MGnify/ENA primary metagenome ERZ780149 (study PRJEB29588, sample SAMEA2153852) | human gut metagenome | biome: human gut; feature: human-associated habitat; material: faeces | place: Denmark | collected 2008/2010 ... | reverse complement strand
TTTCTCTTGTCTGCCTCGCCTCTCAGCGCAACAGTTGATATTATATCAGCACTTCTATCTTTTGTAAACCCCTTTTTGACAATTTTTTTATCTTTTTTACATTATCGGCAATTTCTACATTTTAAACTCATTTGTTGTTTATTTTATCCCAAAATTCACTATATACACCCTTTTTTTAAAAATAAACTTTATTCGACAGATTTTCAAAACAATTTTCTTGACAAAGAATGGGTATATATATATAATAGTATTAACAAATAAATCCCCTTAAAAACATTGACGGGAACAAGATACAAATGAACCGGCAAAGAGAGCTGACGGTTGGTGTGAGTCAGCATGGAACATTGTATGGATAGCTCATCCCCGAGTTTTTCGTGTGAAGTGTATATACTATATATATGTAATGCGAAACGCAAGACTGCGTTATCGGTCGGGACTTTGTCAGAAGTCTTTAAGGAGAACACAGTGATGTGTTCTTGAATACGGGTGGTACCACGGATTTTATTCGTCCCTTTGTTTAGGGGGGCGATTTTTTTGTGCTATTTAACAGGAGGTTATTATATGAAACCATCATTTGAAAAGTACATTCCCTTTAAGCAGATTAATCTGCCGGACAGACAGTGGCCAAACAATACTATAACAAAAGCACCGATCTGGTGCAGTGTTGACCTTCGTGACGGTAATCAGGCGCTTGTCGATCCTATGAACCTTGAAGAAAAGCTCGAATTTTTCCACGCACTTTGCGATATGGGCTTTAAGGAAATCGAAATCGGTTTTCCGAGTGCGTCAGAAACAGAATATGAAATCTGCCGTGAGCTTATCGAAAACAACCACATTCCCGATGATGTAACAATTCAGGTTCTTGTTCAGGCAAGAGAGCATCTTATCAGAAAAACTTTTGAGGCTGTTAAGGGTGCTAAGAATGTTATCGTTCATTTCTATAACTCAACTTCAACTCTCCAAAGAAAAGTTGTTTTCAAAACAGATATGGACGGCGTAATCAAAATTGCCGTTGACGGTGCAAAGCTTATTAAACATCTTACGGATGAATATGACGGAGATACAAACTTCAGATTTGAATATTCTCCCGAAAGCTTCAGCGGTACTGAGCCTGAAAACGCTGTTGAAATCTGCGACAGGGTTATCGAGGCTCTCGGTTCAACTGCTGAAAACAAGTTGATTGTCAATCTTCCTAATACTGTTGAGATGTGTACGCCGAACACATATGCAGATCAGATTGAATACTTTGCAAGAAATCTTAAACATCGTGACGCCGCTATTATCAGTATCCACCCACACAATGACCGTGGATGCGGTGTTGCCGCAGGCGAACTTGCATTGCTTGCAGGTGCTGAAAGAGTTGAGGGTACACTCTTCGGCAACGGAGAGCGTACAGGTAATATGGATATCGTTACAATGGGACTTAATATGTTCACACAGGGCGTTGATCCTAAGCTTGACTTTTCAAATCTTCCAAAGCTCCGTGAAATCTACGAGCGTTGCACAAATATGAAGATTGATCCTCGTCAGCCATATATCGGCGAGCTTGTATTTACTGCATTCTCGGGCTCACATCAGGACGCTATAAACAAGGGTATGAAGTATATGAAGGAAAGCGGAACTGATTACTGGGAAATTCCGTATCTTCCGATTGACCCTGCCGATGTCGGCAGAGAGTATGAGCCGATTATCAGAATCAACTCACAGTCCGGTAAGGGCGGTGCGGCTTTTGTTATGAACAATAACTTCGGTTATGACCTTCCGAAGAGAATGCATCCCGAATTTTCAAAGCTTGTTCAGGCAAAATGTGAGGAGCTTGGCAGAGAGCTTATTCCGAAAGAGCTGTTTGAGGTGTTCGAGAAGAATTATCTTGAGCATAAGCAGAAATATGTTCTCTCAAGCAGAAAGATTTATGAAGAGAGCGAAAACGGCAATGATTATGTTCACTTTAAGGGCAAGATGAAGATTAACGGCAACGAAGAGGTTTCTCTCAGCGGTGTCGGCAACGGTCCTATTGACGCATTCTTCAATGCAATCAAAAAGGTCGGTCTTGACAAGTATGAGTTCATCTCATACAGTCAGCACGCAATTTCTCAGGGTTCCGACTCAAAGGCTGTTTCATACATTGAACTCAAAAAGCCTGACGGAAAGAATATCTTCGGCATCGGCATTGACTCAAATGTCAATGTTGCATCGGTACTCGGTGTTCTCAACGCAATCAACAGAGCCGAGGCTTAATCAATTTAACAATTCAATTTTCAGGGCTGTGCGAATGTGCAGTCCTGTTTTTTATGAAACAAGATGTTAATAATTGACTTTTGAAACGCAGACATATATAATGTAAACATATAATCGCAAATAGAAATTGTAGGGGTTAAAATGAAAAAGAAAGTAATTATAATTATTGCAGTGGTTTGTGTAGCGATTATTGCCGTTGTCGGTACAATCTTCGGCGTAAATGCTTACAACAATTACACCATACAGCAACAGACAGAACAGCAAGTCAAAAGTATTGACGATACATACTCAAAATTTACAAAGGAAACCGACAGAGCCAAAAAGTTAGTTATATTATCCGATTTCATTAAGAACAAGCCATCAACAAGTGATGAAATCAAGGTTGAAGTGTTAAACTCTGTTGAGCCAAAGTACAATGAAACACTTGCAAAAATGCAAAAGTTTTTCACAGATGATTATGATAAGACAATAAAAGATAACACTATTGACAGCAAAACTCTTGAAAAAACTAACGATAAAAAGATGTTGCAGTCTTGTATTGATAATCTTGAGGCTTTAAAGAAAACAATTGATTCCGAAAAAAGCAATGTATTCTATAAAAAGGATATTGGCAACTACGATAAAAAGCCTGACGAATTGATTAGTTCGTATAATGACAGAATAACTGCTATTGAAAAAGCCGAAGCTGAAGCAAAGGCTAAGAAAGAAGCCGAGGCAAAAAAGAAAGCCGAAGAAAAAGCTAAACAGGAAAAGAAGAAGCAAACCGAGAGCAGTAACACAAACAACAACGATAACTCCTACAGTGATAATACCAACAGTTACAGCGACAGCGGAAACAATAATTACAGTTCTAATGATAGTAACTACAGCAGCGGAAATAATTACAACTATGATTCAGGCAATTCATCATCAAGCTCTAGCTCATCTAACGGGAATTGGACTAGAAAATATGGAGATGATGAAAACGGTTATTATTATTTTGATGATAATGGTAACGCTTGGGACGATAATGGAAACACTTGGAATTACGGAGAAATGAGAGACGCTTTTGGTATGTAATTTTATAATTTAATTTTTAAATTAATATTTTTAACAACCTGTTATAAAACTTTTATCGGTCGGATAATTTATTAAAATTGTCCGACCGATTTTTTGCGTAAAGTCGGATACAATTTTTTGTTTAATGTAAAATTCAAATACCGCTTTCAGAAAAATGTTACAAATCGCCTTTAAAAATCAAGAATTTCGTTACAAATGATTGAATATTTTTAAGAATAATGTTACACCGCCTGTTATTTGACCTGAATCGTCCATAATAAGCCTGTGGGCGAAAAATAGGGGCATACAGCTTGTTAGCCATATGCCCCTGAAAATCGGTTTTAAAGCTTATTTCATGCTGTTTTCGTAAGACTCAATCATCTTTTTAACCATCTGACCGCCTACAGAACCTGCTTCTCTTGCAGAAATGTCGCCGTTATATCCCTGTTTGAGGTTTACGCCTACTTCGTTGGCACATTCCATCTTAAAGCGTTCCATGGCTTCCTTTGCCTGAGGTACATTAATCTGATTGTTATTGCTTGACATAATTTGTTTTCTCCTTTTCAAAACTTTTAAATCTCGTTAAATTTATTAATAAAGCGGCGTTTCGGCATCCCGTTTTCATCGCCGCAATAGTATTGTTTGCGGTGAAATTCGTTTTATTATTTGTAATTTTTTCAAGTTTTGAAATTCACAAAAAACATCATACAAAGCAAAAAGCAGCTATGCCAAACGACATAACTGCTTTTTATATTGTGTATGAAAGGGTTAGGGAAATAAGCCTTTCGTCTTGCTGTTGAATATATTGAGTTACTTTTTCTCGATTGAATCGGTCTTGTAGATGAAGTCAACCTTACCGTCCATATCATCGGAAATACCGCTGTAGTTGTTGTACTTCTTTGATGCTTTCTGAACAGCCTTGAAACGGTCGATGATATCCCGGACATCACCGTTTGCGGCATCAACAATGCTGTCAATGCCCTCCTCTTTGAACTTCTTCATACCCTTGGACAATGTCATTGCACCGTCATTGAGCTGTTTAACGCCGTCAACAAGTGCGGCACTGCCGTCCTTGAGAGTACCAACACCCTTGAAGAGGCTCTTTGTACCGTCCGAAAGTGAGCTTGTGCCGTTTTTGAGAGTCTTTACACCGCTTTTAAGGCTTGATGTACCATCCTTGAGGGTTGAAGTACCGCTCTTGAGTTCGCTTGTACCGCTCTTAAGACTTGAAGAACCGTTCTTAAGCTGACCGGCACCGCTTACAAGTGAACCTGTGCCGTCCTTGAGTGTATATGTGCCGGCGAGAATCTGCTGAGCGCCCTCGTTAGCCTGATCAACACCCGCCGTGTATGAAAGCACACCCTGATAGAATGTGTTATAGCTGTCAAGCTGAGTTTTGAGAGCCTGAAGTGACTTTCTGCCTGCCTGAGCTTTTGCAACACCTGCCTGAATCTGACTCTTAACCTCTTCGCTGTTCATATTTGTTTCGATAAGGCTCTGAATCTGTGCCTCTGTATTGCTGTCAATTGCAGTCTGAACCGCAGATGAACTCATCTGTGTAGAAACCGCAGTAGAAACCTGAGCCTGAACTTCTTCGCTCACCTGACCTGCGGCAACAGCGGCATCATACTGATCTGCCGTCATACCAAGACCTGCGGCTGCGAGAACCTGTTCCGTAACAGACTTTCTTACTGTTGCCTCAACGGCAGTTCTGATAACATCCTTCTGGCTGTTTACGGTTGCCGTTACTGTTTCGAGTGCTGTATTGTAAGCGAGCTTCTGAGCATTTTCATCGCTGAGTGATGAAATAAGTCCTTCAAGAACGCTGTCATAGTTTTTAATTGTAAGCTTGTCGGCTGTAAGACCTGCGGCGGCAATCTGAGTGTCGGCAGTTGAAAGAAGTGTGTTAAACACCTGTTCTGCACCGCCGTTTAGAGTTGCGCTGTTGGATGAAAGCTTGCCGAGACCGCCCGCAAGTGTTGCAACATAACTGCTGAGACTTGCCGCACCGTTGTCAACCTGTGACGCACCGCCTGCAAGTGTTGCAAGACCGCTGTCAAGCTGTGATGCACCGCTGTCAAGCTGTGACGCACCGCTTTTGAGCTTTGCCGCACCGTCATCAAGTGTTTTTGCACCGCTTGAAAGACCGTCTGCACCGCTGTCAAGTTTTTTTGCACCGCTGTTTACCTGTTCTGCACCGTCATAAAGCTTGTCAATACCTTCAATGAGTGTGCCTGACTTGTCAAGAAGTGTGCCGATACCGTCATAAAGCTGTGAAGAACCGTCAACAAGCTGTTCTGCGGCGTCTTCGAGTTCATCAAGAGAATCCTTAAGCTCGTCAACCTTATCGTCAACCTTTGAAAAATCTACATCGTTGAAAATATCGTTCATTGCAACTGTCATTGTTGTTGAAAGCTCAAAGTCGGTTGTGTCTGCTGTGATTTCAACATAATCAGGGATTTCCATTTCATCCTTGTCAATATCAAGGCTGTCCTGCATACCCGGAAGAGCAAAACCGGCAACGATTGTTCTTGTACCGTCATTGATAGCCTTGCCGTTTGAAACCTCAACATTTTTGAATTTGTCATCGTCAAGAATCATACCCGAAAGCATAAGGAACGGAACATTAACTTCTTCTGTCTTACCGTTAATCTTAACCTTTTCTTTCTGTGTGTTTTCATAGTCAATGCGGATTGTAACCTTACCGCTCTTGCCTGCAATTTCATCGGCAGAAACAGTTTTGCCGTTAAGCTTGTAGCTTAATTTGAGCTTTACGGGAAGTTCGGTTGTGCCTGTTCCCTGATAGTAAATATCATCGCCATTTGCAGCCCACTCATAAGCGTTGTCTTCGTTTACCGTGTATGTTTCGTCACCCTTAACATTTTTAACATCCTTGAGGTTTGAAACATCCTTTACCTTGCCTTTTGTATCTACACCCTTGAGCCAGTCGCTTACAATGATTTTCTTAGCCGCACCGCTTGCGTCGGCAATGACATAAACGGTTTCATTTTTGCTGAGCTTTTTGAGAGCCTCTTTAGTTGTGCTTGCCTTCTTAACAGCCTCAACCGTACTTTCTGTCTGAACACCTAGAGCCTGTGCAGTATTGTCTGCACCGGCGGAATAAGCGGCAACGCCTACTCCGCTGCAGAGAATCGTGAGTGCAAGTGCACCCGAAATAGCGCCCTTAATGTAGTTTTTATTTAAAATTTTGTGATTATTATTCTTGTTATTCTTTTTCATTATACATCAGCCTCCGAAATTGATGTTTTTTTCGGCTTAAAACCGAGAGTTGTCTTTGCAATTACCTTGTCGAACAGCATAAACATTGCCGGCAAAATAAGCGTTACGCAGAACATACTGATGACAGCGCCTCTTGCAAGGAGCTTACAGATTGATGAAATAAGGTCAACATCCGAGTAGAATGCGACGCCGATTGTAGCGGCAAAGAGTCCCATTGCACTAACGATAATTGACGGAATTGAAGTTTCAAGAGCCGTAATAACCGAGGTGCGTTTATCGTTTCCGAGATACCTTTCCTTCTTATATCGTGTCGTCATCAAAATTGCGTAGTCAACCGTTGCGCCAAGCTGAATTGTACTTATACAGATAGGCGTGATGAACGGGAGCGACTCGCCCATAAGATGCGGAATACCGAGGTTGATAAAGATAGCAAGCTCAATAACCGCAACAAGAATAATCGGAAGTGTGATACTCTTTTCAACAATCGCAATGATAATAAAGATTGCAACAATAGAAATTGCATTTACAACCTGAAAGTCAACTGTCGTGATGTTTACAAGGTCGTTTGTACAAGCGGCTTCACCGATGAGAAGTCCGTCCTTATCATACTTTGTAATGATTTTATTCAACTCATCAATCTGCTTTGCCATAGGATCTGTGGCTGTTTTGTACTCAGAGTTGATAAGCATAAGCTCCCATTTATCATTTTTGAGAACGCTTGTGATTGACTCGGGAAGAACCTCTTCCGGAACAAGCGAACCTACAACGCTTTCAAGGCCGAGAACATATTTTACGCCGTCAACCTTTTCAAGCTCGTTTGTCATATTTCTTGCGTCCTTTGCAGAAAGCGAAGAATCAACAAGAACCATATGTGTTGTACCGACACCGAATTCATCTTTAAGCTTTGTGTTGGCAATTACATTTGCCATATCTTCGGGAAGACTTTCCGACAAATCGTAGTAAATCTCATTGTTTGTCTGGCTGTATGCCGAATAGAACGGATAAATAAGAGCCGCAAACATCACGAGAAATACGGGGAAAATTTTAACAAGTCCTGTTGCAAGCTTCTTTGTTGACGGAATAAGCGACTTATGCATTGTCTTTTCAAGAGGCTTGTCAAGAACAAGAATGAGTGACGGAAGAACCGTTACACAGGAGATAACACCGAGGATAACACCCTTTGCCATTACAATACCGAGGTCAAGACCGAGTGTGAATGTCATAAAGCAAAGTGCGATAAAACCTGCAACCGTTGTGATTGAACTTCCGATTACGGAACGGACGGTTTCGTGAATTGCAACAGCCATTGCCTGCTTGTGGTTTTCACAAATGCCCTTTTGTTCTTCGTAGCTGTGCCACAGGAAGATTGAGTAGTCCATTGTTACCGCAAGCTGAAGGACTGCCGCCAACGCTTTGGTAATGAATGAAACCTCACCCATAAAGTAGTTACTGCCCATATTTACGAGGATAGCAACCGCTATACTTGCAAGGAACACAAACGGGATAATCCAGTTATCCATAAAGATCATCATTGCAATTACCGCAAGGACAACAGCGATTGCAACATAAGTCATTTCCTGTTCCTCAAACATATCCTTCATATCCGTAATCATTGCCGACATACCCGAAACAAAGCATTGTTTACCGGCAACCGAACGGATTTCTTCGATAGCGTTCATTGTTTCATCGGCTGATGTTGAGGTATCGAAGAATACCGCCATCATTGTTGCATTTCCCGAATTGAACGCATCATAAATTTTGTCGGGCAACATTTCCTTTGGGATTGAGATGTCGGCAAAATCGTCATACCAAAGAACCGTATCAACATGGTCAATTTCTTTGATTTTTTCCTCTGTTGCCGCAACATCCTTATCATCCATATTCTCAAAGATGAGGAATGAAAAAGCACCCTTTCCAAAGTCATCAAGCAGATAATCCTGACCCTTGATTGTGTCGAGGTTATCGGGAAGATAACTAAGAATGTCGTAATTAACCCTTGTAAATGCCATTCCCAAGGCTGACGGAATCATCAGCGCAACGGCAAGTATAAGGATTACGAAACGGCTTTTAACAACCGCTTTCCCTAACTTCATATTTCATACTCCTTCATATATGATTTGCAGACTGCACTCTGCATTCAAAGGAACGATCCGAGAGGTGAACCGTATTTCCTTTGTCCGTAATATATTCTATTACGGCTTTGTTAAAATTTAAACAGACACAAAAAATGCCGTGTCAGGAATTTAGACACGGCAATAAATTTGTACAGAAATCAGACATTTTGTTAAATTCGTCTGCATTTCATACACGCAAGCAAGCGCAAATATTCATTTTTAACCAATAAAACAGCAATCAGGCATTGATTTTGGCACATCTGTCCAATGCAGACTCCATTGAACCCTCAAACAGCTCACAAATGCGTTTCATCTTAATTTTGAGGTCATATTTCATACCTCCGCCGAGCCAGTCGATAATAAAACCGACAAGCTGACACTTGTAATACATAATCATTGCATCAAGGTCATCTTCGGCAATATTTTTTGTAATTTCAAGCTTGTCAAAATAGCTTTTTATAGCGTGAGTACAAATCCTGTTGAGATACACATCAAATGTAGTTCTGTTCGCAGAATTGTAAATGTGCTGAATCACCGACTTGTTAGAAAAAGCATAGTCAATTACAGAAATCAGACTTTCATAAACAGAAGTATTGTTGTCGGTTTCGGTCGCAACAAATCTGTCAGCCTCTTCAACGAGAATTTCCTCAAGAAGCGACGGAATGTCGTCAAAATGGTAGTAGAAAGAATTACGGTTAATTCCGCATTCTTCAACAATTTCCTTGACTGTAATTTTATTCAACGGCTTTTTATTCAAGAGCGAAATAAAGGTCGCCTTGATAGCCGCCTTGGTAAATGTCGGCATAGTGTCCCCCCTGAAAATTGCAAAACATCCGTGTGCAGACGGATATTTCCGTTCCGAATTTTTTCATACACAATATATGCAGCCGATTGCTACACTAATCAAAGTAAATTGTATCACAATTATTTAAAAATAGCAATAACAAGCATATTAACAAAATCAGGGGTTTGTCACATATTGTGACCTTATCCCGAATTTGCACACAAAATCATACAAAACCCCTATTTTGCAATAAATTTACATCTATTAAGTTGACTTTGCAATGCAAACAGCATATAATATAAGTACAATAAATCGCAACGGAGTGATTATAATGGCAAGTACAAATTTTAGTGTCCGTATGGACAGCGATATAAAAAAGCAATGTGAATCTCTTTACAAAGAACTCGGTATGAATCTTACAACAGCAATCAATGTTTTTCTGCGTCAATCTTTGCGTGTCGGCGGTTTCCCTTTTGAAGTTAGGATTGACCAGCCAAACAAAGAAACCATTGCCGCAATGCTTGAAGCAGAAAGAATTGCAAAAGATCCCGAAGTAAAACATTATTCCGATGTTGAAGAAGCTCTTCAGGAGCTTAAAAGATGAACCGAGATATCGTATGGACAACGCAGTTCAAAAAAGACTACAAATTAGCACTTAAAAGGCATATGGATATTGAACTGCTTGATAATATCATTAGAAGTTTATCTCGTGGTGAAACTTTGCCCGAGAAAAATAAAGACCATGCGTTGACAGGAGATTGGGTTGGACACAGAGAATGTCATATTCAGCCCGACTGGTTACTTGTGTACCGCATAGAAGATGATGTTCTTGTATTAACATTATCACGAACAGGAACACACAGCGACTTGTTCGGAAAATAGAGTTTGATAAATAAAGTTATATCTCCTTTATTTTCTATTTTATTATGACTAATTCAAATTAGTAACACTATATCAAAACTATACGGGGAGAAATATCGTAATGAAAATCAGAATGTATGAATGTGGTTTTGGAGATTGCTTCAGATTAAGAGAAGAAAATCAAGTTGATTTATATGTCGATTTTGGCATTCACACTTCTTCTTGGTCAGGAATAGATAAAATCAATAGATTTGATAATATTATTGCTGATATGGGGAAAGATACTGATTTTCTTTTAACTCATTACCATGATGATCATTTCAATGGAGCTATCTACATGGCTACTCATACTACACATAAATTCAGAGATGTATACATTCCTGATGTGTGGGGTATGCCGGAAAGTATTTATATAACTTCGTTGATATTGCTTAGAGGAATTATAACTAGGAGTGTAATTCTTGGGCATAACACGATAATTGATTTCTTAAAATCTATTTGTAACAATGAAAGCCGTATTCATTTTATTTCCCGCGGTACAAAATTTCATAACAACCAGTATATTGCCTTATGGCCTGAAAAAAAATATGTTGCACAGAAAGCACAATCTATGTTTGAAAAGATACAAAATAATCTTAACAATGAAGACAAAAAAATTTTAAATCGCATTGAAAAAATGGCAAAACAGTTAAACAAGATAGTTGTTATCATGGCAACTGCTGATAACTACTTTGATGAATGCATAATCGAATTCAATAATTTGGAAAATAATTATCGTGATGTGTATAACCAAGTTCGGTATATATTTGACAATCAGAATGAAAATAGATATAACAAAAGCCTCCAATACAAATTAACAAAATTTGGCAATGAAATAAGTATAGTTTTTCAAAATTATCAAGCAGAAAGAAATGTTCTTTTTACTGGTGACTTTGGCAAGAAAAGAAATTGGTTATTCATTGAGAACAATCAGGACAATCTTGTAAATATGCACTCTAATTATGAAGTAATCAAACTTCCTCATCACGGAACCAATTCATATTATCATTCTTTTACAGGAAGAATCCAGAATACTTCGACCGTTATGATACCCAACGGGTATATAAATCATAATTGGTATGTATCCCAAAAATATAACATTGACTCTGTACATATTGGAAATAGGGTTATATGTGCACACAACACAAAGTGTTTAGGACCTATCTGTTCTAAATGCATGTGCATATATCCGCACTTATATTTTGATATTTAAATATTTTATGTAAAATTTTAGTACATATTTTAAATTTGAATTTTGTAACAATCCGAATTATAAACAAAAAAGCGTGGCACAAAAGCCACGCCTTTCTTTTTATAAAGTGATAAATTCAATATCTTTCGGAAAATCATTTTGCACACTGCAAAGGCTGATTTCATAGTCCGAAAATTTGTATTGTTTCATATAATATTCGGTTTGATTTTCAGAGAATTTTCCGCTGCTGACATCAACACTTTTTGCGCCACGGTGAAATCCGTCACCCATACATTTTAGGAGTGCCTCTTTTTTAGTCCACAATTCAAAAAATGTGCCGAGCCTGTCAAAAGCGTTGCCAAGCAATTTCATCTCGTTGTCGCAGAAAACAATTTTGCCGAGCCTTATGCCCTTGAGAAATCGAATTTCTTCAATATCACACCCAACTTCGGAATCCGACAACGCAAAAAGCACATAGCTTCCGCTGTGCGAAATATTGAAACAAAGCCCGTTGTCACATTCGGGTTTGCCGAATTCATTCACGGTGATTTTTGCACCGCCAAGAAATTTGTTCATAAACAATCCGCCTGCAATGCAACGCAGTTTATCGTCAGCTCTGCGGCATCTTTGAACACGCTCCGCTCTTTCGGGAGAAAGCTCACCGACTCTGTCAAAAGAGATTTTGCGGATATCGGTTATAAAAAGCCGTGTTTTCATATCAATAGCCACGGAGTGCGTCAAGCGAATCATCGGACATAATCCAATCGTTCACATCAATTTCAGTAAATTCGGTTTTGTTGTTTCTTACAATAACCTTGTCAATACCTGCGTTGATAACCATACGCTTGCACATTGCACACGAAGATGTGTTCTGAACATACTCGCCGTTTGACATCTCCTTGCCGACAAGATAAAGCGTTGCGCCAATCATCTGTTCTCTTGAAGCGTGGATAATAGCGTTCGCCTCGGCGTGAACGCTTCTGCAAAGTTCGTAACGCTCGCCACGGGGAATGTTGCGTTCCTGACGGATACAAAATCCCAAATCGCAGCAATTTTTTCTGCCTCTCGGAGCGCCTGTATAGCCTGTTGAAACGATCTGGTCGTTGTTCACGATAATTGCACCAAAATTTCTGCGCAGGCAAGTTCCCCTTTCAAGCACAGTTTCGGCAATGTCAAGATAATAATTAATTTTGTCAATTCTGTCCATATAAAAACACCGTCCGTTATCATAATTTCAAATTCGGTCAAGTATATTTTAGAGTAGTCGAAAGCAGTATCAGCCTTTGAGCTTTTCAACACAATCTCTGCATACATATTTTCCGCCGAATGCAATCAGATTATCAAGAGTATTGCAAAAAACGCACTTGCTCTCTGCCTTTTTTATCGTAACGCACTCATCGTCAGCCTCAATGTGAAGAATGTCACCCGGCTTAATGTTGAGGTGGTTGCGGATATCCTTTGATATTACAATTCTGCCTGCTTTATCAATTTCCCTAAAGTTTGTATAAATCATTTTAATTCACCATAATCCCTATTTTTTAATTCACCATAATCCCTATTTTTACCTATACTACCATTTTTCGGGATTTTTGTCAACGATTTTATTAAATAATTTGATTACAAAAATGACAATATTGTATATTTTGTCGTTAATTGCAGCAAAAGGAGTAAAAATGCTGAATTATATCTGGAGCGGACTCATTGCCGTGAGCGTATTGTGTGCGTTGTTTATGGGCAACACCGCCGACATTTCAAACGCACTCATCGAAAGCGGAGCGTCATCAATACAGCTTATTCTCACAATGGCAGGCATAATCTGCCTTTGGTCGGGAATTATGAAAATCGCAGTTGAAAGCGGTTTGACAAACATTTTTGCAAAAATCTTTGCACCGTTGCTCCGTCCGCTGTTTCCGAGGCTTGATAAAAAAAGCGACGCATTTCAAAGCATCACAATGAATATCAGTGCGAATCTGCTCGGACTCGGCAATGCCGCAACACCTTTCGGACTAAAAGCAATGGAACAGCTGCACACGCTCAATGACCGCCGTGACATTGCGAGCAACGAAATGGTTGTTTTTGTAGTTATGAACACAGCGTCACTCCAGCTGTTACCAACAACGCTTGCCGCACTCCGCCAATCCTACGGAAGCTCTGCGCCTTTTGAAATTATCGTTCCCGTCTGGATAAGCTCTGCGTGTGCATTGGCGGTGGCATTGCTGATTGCCTGTACGCTGAATATCAGGCAAGGTAAAATTTGAGAAATGTGGTGAGCAAATGGAATTTGTAATGCCGGCATTTGCGTGTATTGTTGTGGTATTCGGGCTGATAAAAAAAGTCCCCGTATTCGATGTGTTCATTTCGGGAGCAAAAGAGGGGGTAAAACTTCTGTACAACATTGCCCCTACAATTATGGGACTTGTGTTTGCCGTTGACCTTTTGCAGTCAAGCGGAGCAATTGACGCAATATGCTCACTGATTCAGCCGACAGCGGAATTTTTAGGATTTCCGAAAGAAATTGTTCCGCTCGTACTCCTCCGCCCCGTTTCGGGAAGCGGTTCGACCGCACTCCTCACAGCCCTTTACAAAACCTGCGGTCCCGACAGCTTTGCGGGCAGAACAGCATCCGTACTCGCAGGTTCAAGCGAAACAACCTTCTACGCAATCGCAATGTACTTTGGCTGTATCCGAGTCAAAAAAATTCGCCACACCCTCTTTGCCGCCATAACCGCCGACCTAACCGCCGCAATCATGAGTGTTATAACGGTCAGATTGTGGTTTAATATGTGATTGTAAAGTGTTCCCATTTCGGAACACTTTTCCTTGTCTTTGGGTTTTTGCTCCCATTTCGGCACGATTTTATTTTAACATTTTTCATTTTGTCATTTTCCTTGCCAAACAGAGTTATTATTCCAAAAAATCCGATACTAAATCATAAAATTAAAAAGCCCTTTGAGAAAAGGATTTCTCCTCTCTCAGAGGGCTTGGTAAACTGGAATTGTTCGGGCTTTTCGAATACTAACGTCCTTAATTCCGTTCAATAATTGATTTATAGTAGTTACCAAAGTCAGCAAGTGAGTTAACAATTGGAAGCATTTTTGTTCCGAGTTCCGTTAAGCCGTATTCAACTCTCGGTGGCTGCTCATGGTAATCGTGGCGATATGCCAGTCCATCACTCATCATTTGTCTTAAACTATCTGTCAAAACCTTTTGTGAAATACCATCTATACTTCGTTGTAGCTCATTGAATCTCCATGGACGCTCTTTCAAGTTACGCAAAATCAGCAGTTTCCATTTTCCTCCGATGAGAGACACTGCTGTTGCAACTGGGCATTCCGGTAATTCTTCTTTTGTTCGCATAATTCTCACCTCCGAGTCTATTATAACACATTCATTTTCGAGTGTACAGTTACAAAAAGGTGCGTACTTGTTTTTGTATGTATCTCACGCTATACTAATACCAAGCAACAAGAAACTACAAATTAACTATGGAGGTATTAGTATGGCAAATTACACAAAAACAACTATTGGAAAGGAAAACCGAATTGAGCTGCATGAAAAGTTGTCTTTAACAGGTGCAGAAATCAGTTTAAACGAACTACCTGCAGGAGCAAATGTCCCATTTGTTCATTCTCATAAAGAAAATGAAGAAATCTATGGAATTCTTTCAGGTAACGGCAAAGCCATAATTGATGGAGAAGAAATCAGTCTTTCAACTGGAGACTGGCTAAAAATCTCACCTGCTGCAAAGCGTCAGTTTTTTGCATCCGATGTTTCCGGAATTACTTATATCTGCATTCAGGTAAAAGAAAATTCTCTGGAACATTTTACAGCAGAGGATGCCGTAATCGGCTAATTAAAAGTATTTATTTACAAAAATGCACAGTTCACGATAAGCTAAGAACTGTGCATTTCTTTTTTGTTCAATATTACGTTTTCTCATTAATTTCGCCATCGCAGTAAACATATGCAGGGCATATCTCAAACACGGTGGTAACGAAACAGAGACCATGCTTCTCATACAAAAGTATCTGACACCTGTCAGGTACAATTGAAATTATCCTATCCACCTCCGTCCAAAGAGAAATAGGGATTTCATGTATCGGGTTGCATAAATCTCGTTACCATTATACTCCATTATGAGGCAGATATGCAATCTGTCTTTTTGTCATACACAAAAAAATGATTTGAACTCATCATACACCTGCTTTCTACGCATTAGTGCACCTAAAAAATACAGCATTTCTTAACTGAACAGTATTTTCAATGCATGACCGCATGTACGGTCACATCACTTTCTTTTTTTTAGACATAAACCAATAAAATATAACACAAAATGCTAAAGCAAACACAACACCAAAAACATTTTGAATCACTCTAAGACTAACCGCTCCTTGTAGTCCATAAGTCTCTGCAGCAATGGCTAAAGCACCAAATGTGTTAAATACTGCCTGCCAGCCATATTGTGCTGAAAATCCTACACCGATTCCACCAAGAATTCCTATATATGCATAGATTGACGAAGGAAGCAGAAAATATAATACTGTAAAACATATAACACCTGCAATATTTCCGACAATCCTTTTACGGACTCTGTAGTGCATATCTTCCATAGACGGCAAAATCACGGACATGGCCGCAATACCAGCCCACATTGCACGTGGCATATTACAAAGTTCTGCAATGCAAAGGACAATCGGTACGCATAAAATCTGACATATCTGCCATTTTGTTCTGGAAGAAGTGATATCAAATTCTTGTATCAGATCTTTCAGATTTCTTTTATA
>ERZ780149.2638-NODE-2638-length-16299-cov-23.049187_pt1 | contig 16299 bp, 16 predicted proteins | sample MGYA00511367_ERZ780149 | MGnify/ENA primary metagenome ERZ780149 (study PRJEB29588, sample SAMEA2153852) | human gut metagenome | biome: human gut; feature: human-associated habitat; material: faeces | place: Denmark | collected 2008/2010 ... | reverse complement strand
TCGCGGCCTTACGGTCCCGAACCGTACGCGCTACCAAACTGCGCTACACCCCGTTATATATTATTGGCTTTTACTTACTGTCCTTTATTCGATGCGCTATCTTTATGTTTGGTAGCGCGCGCTTTCCGTTAGGTCTTGCGCTTTCGATACAAAGCGGCAATCGACATAGGCTGGACGTCAAATATTTTTGTTTGCGGTCAGGTCTTATCGCAAACCAAACTGCGCTACACCCCGTCGGTAAATTTGATTGCTTATGCAATATACATCAATTTGCAAATTTTTGCAACAAAATTGCGCCAACTATCTAAAAAATTATATTTAGATTGCGTTTTTTGGCAGAAGTGGACAAAATCGTTTGCAAAATGCGCATAGTGTGATATATAATCATCGTTGCGATGGAGCTTGGTGTAGTGGTAGCACTTGGGCCTCTGACTCCCACTGTGTAGGTTCGATTCCTATAGCTCCTGCCAACGCAAACACCCTCTTGTCAGAGAGGGTGTTTTCTTATATCCGCCACTCTGCGTGCTTGCACGAAAAGAGTGGCGGATATAAGAAAAAAGTCACGCGACAGCGGGTTTGCGTTGGGCGCAAACGGAGCGCAACGGAAGCACGTCGCAAGACGTGCATTACTATACCCCACACTATCTCTGCGTGCTTGCACGAAAAGAGAGGCGGATATAAAAAAAGTCACGCGACAGCGGGTTTGCGTTGAGCACAAACGGAGCGCAACGGAAGCACGTCGCAAGACGTGCATTACTATATCCCACCACTATCTCTGCGTGCTTGCACGAAAAGAGTGGCGGATATATGAAAAAAGTCACGCGACAGCGGGTTTGCGTTGGGCACAAACGGTGCGCAACGGAAGCACGTCGCAAGACGTGCATTACCATTCCCCACCGCTATCCTCTGCGTGCTTGCACGAAAAGAGTGACGGATATAAGAAAAAAGTCACGCAACAGCGGTTTGCGTTGAGCGCAAACGGAGCGCAACGGAAGCACATCGCAAGACGTGCATTACTCCACCTCACTTACACAACTGCAACTCATGTTACTATATAATTAGCGGATACAAACAATTTACCTTTCACCGTTTGCAAATATCGCATCGAGGATTTATAATAATATCAACGACATCAACGGAGGCAAATATGGATATTAAAAGATATATGCCGAGCATCATAGACACAATACAAAATGCCGTGCGCATAAAGACGGTTGAAGATACGCCCGTCCCGAGAGGCCCTTTCGGACAAGGCAACAAAGATTGTTTGGAATACGTATTGAGCGTGGCAAAAAATCTCGGTTTTCGTGCGGTGAACCTTGACGGATACTGCGGATATGCGGAAATCGGCGAAGGCAAAGACATCGTAGGCATCATCGGGCACTTGGACGTCGTTCCCGAGGGTGACGGCTGGAAGCACCCCGCCTATTCGGGCGAACTCGTGAACAACGAGATTTGGGGGCGCGGAACGATTGACGACAAAGGGCCTATCATCATCTCTATGTACGCAATCAAAGCACTTATGGACGAGGGCTTCAAGTTCAACAAGCGCGTGCGCGTGATATTCGGTTGCAACGAGGAAACAAATTCCTATTGTATGGAGCATTATCTCAAAGTCGAAGAGCCGATAACCTATGGCGTAACGCCGGACTCGGACTTTCCCGTCATATTTGCGGAAAAATCCATCAACAACATCCAAATCAAAGGCAAATCCCGCCACTTCGGCGGAGCGAAACTCGTATCTTTGGACGGTGGTATCGTCATCAACGCCGTGCCCGATATCTGCACTTTTACGCTTGACTGCACCGGCGTTTGTGCAGACTGCACGACAAAAGCGGTATGCGCTTCTCTTGACAAAAACGGCATAAAATACACCCACACGCAAGACGGCAACCTCGTCACGTTCACGGTATACGGCAAAGCGGCGCACGGTTCAGTCCCGCACCTCGGAGTAAATGCGATATCCTATGCCGTAAACGCATTGAACGGTGTTGCGGACGACGAATTCGTCACGCTTTACAATAAGTATATTTCCACTTGCGTGCATGGCGAAAAACTCGGTTGTTTCGCAGAGGACGAATACGGCAAAATCGCGATAAACGTAGGTCTTTGCACGTTTGAAAACGACGAGTATTGCATAAAAATCAACTCTCGTCTTCCCTTCAACACCGACACGGACAAAATGGTAGCCGAGATCAAGGACACACTCAAAGACGAAAACGCCCAAGTCACGCTTCTTTCCTCATCGCAAGGTTTCAAGATAGACCCCGACTCGGATATGATACAACTTTTGCTCTCGGCTTATCGCAATGTTACGGGAGACACCCAAAGTCAACCTATATGCAGTGCAGGCGGAACTTACGCAAGGGAATTCACCAACTGCGTGGCGTTCGGACCTGAAATGAAAGGTTACGGCGAAATGATAATTCACCAACCCAACGAGCGCATCTCGCTTTCGGCAATCGAGGCAATATTCGATGTCTATCACACCGCATACAGAGATTTGATTGAGAAGGTCAACTTCTGATATTACGATGCCAAAACCCGCCGCCAATCGTATCGATAATCGTCAAACGGCGCACTTAGATACCGCAAAACAAGCGGAACACTTGTTCATTAAACGCAAAAAGCCTACGCATATCACGTAGGCTTTTTACTACCGCAAACGGTCTATAATTAAAAATACTTCTTCTTTGAAGTATTGTTGCCGTTGAGTGACGACAAGAGTTTGTCATAATATTCCCCGAGATAGTATTTCATATTCGGAGAAGCTTTGAGCGCGTCCGCCGCGATATCGGGTGAAAGCGAACTATAAAAGTCGTACGCCACCTTGTATCTTTCGGAATAGTTTTTCAACTTATCACCGCTATACCCGTATTGGCTCTCGTATTCGCGCTGTTGTTTTTCCTTTTCGAGCTTATCCTTTTCGGATTGTTTGAGATAGTCGGATATTTTCTTTTGACGATTTGCCTCGAACGCCTCGTTTTTTTGGCGGATATCGTTGTTGTACTTCTCATACTTTTCCACCGTCTTATCTCTTTCGGCTTTAAGCTCGTTGATTTTTTCTTCGAGCTCGACGGCGTATTTCAAATCGAGTTCCCCGAGTGCCGTATCCTTGTCTCTTTCGAGTTTTGCAATGCCGTCGTTGATATTTGCAACCGCCTTTGAATACGCACTTTCGGCATCCGATGCGGATTTAAGATGCGAAGCGTCCAACGCGTCCATATTACCCGTTGCGATACTGCTTCTTGCAATGCCTCTTTTGAGCATATTGTCGTTGGCGTTTTCCCTCAATTGCTTATAGAGTTTATCGAGGTTCTCATAACTTTGTTTGAGAGTTTCCCCCGCCGACTTTTTATTTTCCGCAAGAGCGTCTATTGAGCTTTTATACTTATCGTCAAGATTATTGACCGCTTGTTTTTTGTCCAAATCGATACGACCTTGCGCCTCTTTGATTATATCGTCGTCCGTGCGCGGATTGTAGTCGATTTCTTTAAGTCCGGACTCTTTGGGAAAGAGCGAATCGATATCGGGTTTTTCCTCTTTCGGCAAAGAATCGTTGTATTGTTTTTCGAGTTCTTTAAGCTTGTCCACCACCGAATTTTCCTCACTCAACACCTCGTTGATTTTCTTTTGTCTTTCCTCTTCGAGTTGTTGATCGGTCTTGAACAAATTCTTGAATTCGTCCCATATTGTTGATGCCATAAAACCTCCTTACGCGCCCGTTTGTTCGGTCGTAGTAGACGTACTCGACAGTTGTTGCACATGATTTTTCAGCGTGGCAACCGCCTTTTCGAGCACCGCAACTCTCACGACCAACTCTTCGAGCGTAGATACAATTTCGCCTATATTCATACTCACCTCTTGCTCAAATCGACGTTTACGCAAAGCGGAGCGATATAAGCGTTTTCCTCCGTGCTTTCTATTTCGAATTCAAGCACCGACCCGCTTTTTTCGACGATGACGTTTTGCAGTTTTTCGCTTCCCCTAACCTTGCGCTCGTACGTTTTCCCGTCCAAAATTATGCGTATAACGGCAGGATACTTGCAAAGGAACGTAATATCTCTCACCGTGATTCGATAGGGATATTCCGCCGTGTCCGTCGGGCTTTTATACGTCTTTTTGAGGACTGCTTCAAACAGTTTTCCGCTCTCGGAAATCATGCCCAATCGGTATTTGTTTGCGTCTGCGAACACACACAACATATCCGAGCCGTTGTGCGCCTTGACGGGAGAAAGCCATACGCAATTCATACCGTGAAGCACGGAAACGCTCCCGTTTTTGATGTTGTAAACGACGATTGCGTCGTTGCCGTTCGTGGCGTTCCCCGACAGATTGCAAGCGATATAATAGCAGTCGTCGATAAAACTTGCACACAACGTATTCTTGTTGGTAATGTCGGGAATTTCCTTTCCCACTCTCACGGAATTATAGCCGTCAAAGGCAAAAACTCCGTTCTCCGCGCAATACATAATTTTGTCTCCGCATAGCGCAATCGAGTTTTTATATATACGCCCCGTATCGGTAAAGATCTTTTTCAGCAAAAAATCGTTTTGGTCACCGTACGCCGTCAACCTAAAAATGCCGTATTCTCTAAACACGTAGAGATAGTTTGAAAACGACACGACTTTTATTACGTCACCGCACTCATCGGAGAAGTTTATGAAGCCCGCCGCGTCGGGACTCACCTTCCAAGAGGTGGGTTTGAAGTCATCGGAAAACCACACTTGACTTTTGTTCCCGTTGACGCTTCCGAACACTCTTTCGTTGTGAATGGTTATAGACGAAAACTTCGGTGCTGCGGTAAGCACGGAAGGCGTCCCGTCGTCTATCACGAACAGCGGATCGACCTCGGAAGATAGGAACAACATATCCTTGCCGTTGTAGTTATAATTGGTCACGTCGACGTCCCCGTCCATAATGAGATTTTTGACTTGATGCCACGTATCTTCGTTGAATACCGACGTATACCATATCGAGCCGTCCGATATATGCGCTACGAGTCTGTCGTCGTGTTCCCCGTTCGTAATTTTTCTATACAAAAACACCTTTTTTATGCCCTTATCCGTCGGAAAGGTCGGATAAGAGTGTCGCAAGGTGCTCGGATATTTATAATAGCCCGTAGCGGCGTCGATGCCGATTTTTCCCGACAATACGCCTTTATCGAAGGCAAAATTGTAGCACTGCTTTGCGTGCGCCATATCCGTAACGCCCTCGTCGAGCGAACTTACCAGACCTTGAAACCCAACGCGTATTTTTCTTTTCTTCACGGGAATTCTGTTCACTACTTCCACCTCCTCGCTTTGATGACGATGCTTTTGCCTTTGTATTTGAGTTCGTTCATCTGCGCTCTGAACTCGGTATCGAAACTCTTTGCGAGGTCAAACACCTTGTTTTGGAAATAATATTCCGCAAGCACACCGCAACAAAACGCACCTTGCGTCACTTTCAAATCGGACACATCGCTCGTCAACGTCAACTCGTATTCGGCGGGCAAACACACGTATTTTACGGTAGCGGGTCCGTCTATTTCGGCAAGGATAGACGGTGCTTGCACGAAGAACGGAACGGACGTATCCCCAACTTTTACACTGACGATATACAACGGTTTTTTATGCAAGGACGAAAGCAGAGTTTTGCCGTCCTCGAACGTCACCTTTTGCGAGTAGTAAACGGGGATATATCTCGACACGATCTCTCTATACACGATATTGCACGCGCCGATCAATTTATCTTGCAACTCTTTTTGTTCGTCGGTAAGTTGCGTAGCCGACGTAAAGTCCTTTTCGCCCATTCTGCGCAAGCACTCACCGACAACTTTTTTGATAATCATAAAAGCCCCTCCGTTAAAGCAAAAGTTTTTTCACGAGCAGTTTTCTCGTTTTTAAGGTCGACAGCGCGGTTGTTTTTTTCAATCTCGTCCATAAGAGCGGACAAGTTTTCGATTCTCGTTCTGCGCGCGTAATCGAGACACCTTGCGTCGAGGCGGTCAAAGGGCAACGCAATTTGCATTGCCCCTTTCGCGTAAATCTCGAAGCGACCGCGTTTGCGGTTGAAAAACAGCTCGTAATTTCTATCGATTCCTTTCAACCTTCGCGCGATGTGGAACAAATCGTCCACGACTTTAACGAGTTCCATATCACGTCCAAGACGCAACGAGCGTCGTGTCCGCCATAATCGGCGTAGAGAAACTAAACGCCTCACCGTTTCTCTTCCAACCCGCAAAGGTCTTGCCCGTCTTAGTGGGAGCGACCGGTTGCACCGCGCATCCGCCGGGAAGCACGATTTGATTTGAAACCGCGCTACCGCCGTTGGAGTCGAAAGCCACCATATAGAAGTCTCTGTCCGAGGACGTGCCTTTGAAAGTGAGTTTTGCCTGACCCATCGGGCGTTCGCAAAGCAAATCGGCGTATTTCACCAACGTTGCGCTGTAACACGCCTTGTCTGCGACTTGATGCAATACCGTACCGCCCTCGCCTTCGAGCCAACGCCAATCGCAAAGTTGATGGAGTTTGAAGTCCTTGCTGTTGAGGATATACATACTGTCGTCTTCAACGAATCTGTCTGCAACGAACGGAATACCCGAATAAGACAACGCCTTATAACCGCCGTCGAGGTTGAGATAGTCGATATTGGTGCGGTTCTTGCAGAGATAGTCGACGTATTGCTTTCTCATCTTATAAGAAGCCACGATAAAGTCGATGTTACCGCCCGAAGTGGATTCCACCGCGTCGATTGCGTCTTGGATTGCGCCCGTGCTTACAGCAGCGTCAATGGTCTTGACGTAAGGTTTGAGGAAGGAATATTCGCTTCTGTTCAAACCGTAAAGCGTGGTGCTGTTTCCGAAGATTGCTTCGAGGCCGGTGATTTCGTTGCCCTTGGAGCCTTGCACGTAGAAGTAGCAACCCGCCCCGTATACGCTGGGTGCGTTTTTACTGAAAGTTACGACGTTGTTTTCTCTGTCGATAGACACGATTCTCGTTCCCGACAACGTGGTGTCCTTTGCGCCGACGGAAGTAAAGAAGTCAACCGTCATACCTTCCATAATGTTTCTCGTGCTTTCGACTACGACCTTGTTTTTTGCGCCGGTGGTGTTTTCCACGGTTTTTGCGATGCGACCGTTGCCGTCGCCGTAGAGCATACGACCGAAGTTGAATTTGCTTGCCTTCAAAAGGCCGTCCATTTCGGCATTGAGCAAGTTTACGAATGCACCCGCACTGTTTTGAGACGCGCGGATAGCCTTATCGGAAAGCTCGATTTTGCCGAAGAGGTTTTTGAGAGTAAGCGTAAATTGAGCGTAGTTGTTTCCTCCGCTTACGGGAAGAGTGTCCGTTTCCGCACCGCTTCCGATACCGCCGTTAATACCGTAAGGCGCAAGTTTCTTTATTTCCTTGCCCCATACGTCGGAAGAGGTTTGACCGATTTTTGCAAGCAACGGGTTGATACCCAAGTTGAGTTGATCTGCGAGTACGCCGAGATAGAAAGTTTTGAGTGCCTTATCGGCGTTTGAAATTGTTACCATAGTATTCTCCTTCATTTATTATTTTTGAGAAACAGAGCACCTGCTTCCTCGATGGTTTTGGGCTTGGTATCGGGTGCAACGCATTGAAGCCCGCCTCTCGACAAAATCGTCGGAGGCATACCCTCGCGCATTTCACCGAGATATTTTTGGATAACCGCCTGTTTCACCGTGTCCGAGCAAAGCACGTAATCGTTCAAAAATTGTCCGTCGGAAAGCAGTTGTTCGGGCGTCTTGAACTTTTCCGAAAGCACGCTCACGAGCGCGACGTCCAGACAGTTTTTGTCTTGTCTGAGGTCGGGATTGTCGATGAGAATTTTTGCGATATCCTTCGCAAAAGGTTTTGCGGACGGGGTTCTTTCAAAGAACTTATCCACCGCCACCTTCCAATCCTCTTCCGTTTTAAACGGCGTCGCGATTGTGTTTTCGAGTTCTTTAAGCCTTTGCGATTTCTTGGTAAACTCTTTTTCGAGCAAACCGTAAGCTCGCAACAGCTCCTCCGGGTTTTTGAATTTTCCTATTTCTCGATTTGTCGTTTCTTTATCTTCTTTTTCGTCTTTCACGTCTTTTTCGATTTGTGCTTCGTTTTGCGTATCTTGCACTTTATCTTGCTCGTTTGTGTCTATAAAGTCTTGATTTTGTTCGTTGCTCATAATTGCGTCGGCAATATTCTCACCGTCGCAAGCGTCTTGGATTTTGTCCGCGATTCTTTGCTTTATAGCGTCTTTGATATCCTTTTCGTTCATAATGTCTTTTCCTCGTCAAATTGTTTTTGCATTTGCTCGACGCCCTTTGAGAGCGAAAGCAACTCGTTGTGTTTTGCTATATGGTTTGCCACCCTGTCGCGCATCGCCTTGTTCTTGGAACACTTGGACGACACTATCTCTCTCACGTGTTCGGCAATGTGCGTTGCGTGGTTGTCGTAAACGTCCACGGGCACGTCCTTCACTTCGAGGTCCATATTTTCTTTGAGTGCTTTCTTGCGATGCACCTCGTCGTCGTTGCGTCCGTATTCCCAATTGCCGAAGCCGAGGATTTCAAAGAGTTTGGTTTTGGTCACCGAGGAGAGTTTTCCGTTTTCGTCCTCGAAAAGACCGAGTTTGAGAAGGTCATACACCATAGCGCGTCTTGCAGAAAGCGTGTCCTCTATATCGCTTATCGTATCGAAGACGATATCTTCGCTATCGATGTTTCCCGCCGAGAAAGAGGCAAGTTCCACCTCACCGTTATCACCCGTGATCCGCTTCACTCTCGGCACTTTTGCAAATTGACGATACAATCTCAAAACGTGCTTGCTTATGCGTTTTACGCTCTCTCTAAGGCTATCCGCCGTGAGTGCGATACGCGTATCGTCTTGCTCCAAAAGCAATGAGATTGCAGTGCCCGACGCCACGTTAGCCGGCACTTGCGAGTAGGTCGTAACCTCACTCACACCGCTTATCATCACAAATTCGTTGAGGAGTTTTTCCTCTTCGCGCGAGAATTCGCTCGGCACTTGCGTGGGAGAGAGTGCGATAGGAGGATTGCTTCCTTGTCTATACACCACCACTTTTCCCGGGGGCAATCCCTCTTCTTCGAGAGCGTCGGTATCCACTGAGCCGTCCTCAACGGCATACACGCCCACCGCCATACGGTTCATATACTCGTGCTTTCTGTTTTTGACCGTGTTGTACGCTCTTTGTACGGGTATAATTCTCTCGACCACTGACGTTCCGAAGAAGTTTGAAAGGTTGTCTATGCACACTTGCTTTGAAAACGGATATCCGCGCGTTCCGTCCTCACCGTTGAGATATGGCATATCCCCCATATAAATAAGAGTATCTCCCGCAACGATAATCAATCGTCCGTTGGGATACTCTCTGGTGGGTTTCTCGTATTTTTCGATGACGGTTACGCTGTCCTCTCTGGTTTCCTTGACCACTCTCGGCATAGACGCGACGTATCCGAATCCACCGCCCGCTTGCACGTTGTCAAACGAGAACACGTTCACCTCACCGCCCTTTACGTCCTTATTCCAAATGCGCTTGACTTCTTTTGTCGTAAGCACTTTTGCGTGGATAATTGACGATTGCTTGTCGATGTCTGTGATTGCGATATCTTCGGGGAATATCTCAAACGGCGGACACAAATCTATAGTTACGTCCCCCTCTTTGATGAGCCCATCCGCGTCGAGCGCGTGTCCTTTTTCGCTGTCCCACGTGATTTTGAAAAATGCGCTTCCCGTAATTTCGCTCCATGTGTTTGCCAGTGCAAGTTGCTGTGAAAAGTCGTTTTCTTTGCACACCGCGTCGATAAGTTTGGTTGCAAGCGATGCGGAAGCTACGTCGTCGTCATCGTTGGTTGCGGGGCGCACTTGCGCTCTTGCCTTAACTCTTCCGAGTTTTGCAAGACGAGTTTCGAGTATTGGCGCGATGTGGTTGTACACCTCTCTTTCTTGCCAAAAGTACTCTCTTCCGCTCTCTTCGATATCGCCCTTTGACGATATTTGCGCAAATTGGTTTCCCACCACGAAATTCATATTGAGTCGCCAATTGAGTTCGACGGGACGTCTTGCGTCCTGTCGTTTCTTAAAATCCGCGGTAACGTCCGCAACGATTTTTTCTTCGATATCGGTCATTTTCATATCTCCTTATTTTTTGCGTTTTTTCTCGCAAGCGAGAGCGCGCTCGTTTTGAGCGCGCTCTTCTTCTTTTTCTTCTTCATAAAGTTGTTTGAGAAGCCTGTTTTTCTCCTCTTTCAATTTTTCGTCACTATACTGCGACACGTCGTCTGCCTCCCCGCATATATCCATATACGTCTTAAAGGCGGTCGTATCGGGCGGGCAGTATTTTTTGACTATCTTCTTTTTTGTCAGCGACATTTCGCCGTCCTCACCCACACTGTACTCTTCTTGCACCTCGTTATACTTGTACCCTTTTGCCCTCTTCAAGAGGGTCTTTTTCAGTTCTTCGTCCATAATCTTTCCCTCACAATTCCACGCATCATTTTTTCTTTATCCAATTGTATAGGCGTCTTTGGCGGAGCAACGTATTTAGGCGGCTGAGGTCGAGACATCACGAAGTATCGCAAAGCGTCCAACGCATGGTCGTCCTCTTTCTTTGGTCTGTCGTTTGCTCCCCACCAATATCCCTTTATCTCTCGTATAAGGTTCGTGCAAGTCTTAAATATACAAATTCTCTGCGGTCTTTGCTCAAACAAGGACTTTATTCTTTGAATTCCGCTATATAAATCCTTGTTTACGTTGGTATTGACCAAAATTCCCTTTTCACAAAACAGTTCCGCCACGCTCTTTTGACTGTTGAGCGTATGTTGATTTGCCGCACTGTCTATAAGTGCGTAAAGACGTCCCTTATCGTCCCTTTTCCAACCGAGTTTGTCTGCAATCGCAAAGATTTTCTTTACGTGCGTATCTATGCTCGCCCCCGCCTCGAAGTGCTCGTCCACAACGTATATAACCCCGTCGTAGTCCACCGCAAAAAACAGTGCGCAAGTAGGGTTTGTAAGTCCCGGGTCTATGGATATATTCTCTTGCCACTCTTTGGGAATATCGAACGGGTCTATCACGTGCACGCTTTGGTCGAACTCGGGATACACCAGCCCCTCTCCCGTCGAGAATTTTCCGTACCTCCTCGACAGTTGGTCGCTTTTGGACACCGACTTGCACATAGCCTCGATTTCCCCTTTGTCGAGGTAGGGATTGTCCTCCCACTGCATATATTCGCACCACACTTGCGGATCGTTTTTTTCGTTGAGTTCTATCTCGTCGTACACCCACGTCAAACCTTTAAGAGGCGTCATCGTCCCGAAAATATCCCCGCATTTATCAAACACGCGCATACGGCACTCTTCATAAATATCCTTTGGCGGTTCTTCGTCAAACCAGACGAAATCCAGCGACGCACCCTGAAATTTTTCTCTGCCTTGGTCGCAAGACTTGAAACCTATTTTGCTTGTCCCACCGAGCGCGTTTTTCACCACGATATAGTCGATAATTCCGTATTCGGGAGAGGAGCGTTTGCCCTCTTGCATCACGATATCTTCAATAAATCTCGGCGATAGATATTTGAGGATTTTTGCTTGTGCCACATCTCGTTGCACTTGCTGCGACAAGCTCACCACCCATCCGAACACGTCTTTTCTGTTTTGCCTAAAAGGGTGAATACCTCTTGCCATCCACACGCTTTCCACCGCTCCGCACTCTGTTTTTCCCGAGCGGTTACCCCCGAAAACCCATCGGTTTCTTTTGGAGCATTTGTGAAAAGCCATCTGCTTTTTATGCACAATCTCCTTGTTGTAATTTGCAAGCGCGTCGCGTTTTCGCATATTTATTTCGTTGTCTATTTGGATTAGTTTCAGCAAAGTTTCGTTGTCTTTCATAGCCAAAGGATAAGACCGCAAAATGCAAAAATGCAAAAAATTATGACTGCAAATATTTCGTTTTTGGCAAAAAATCTCTCAAAATTGCAATTAAAGACTTTTATTTTGGCAACAAATATAGTATTATAAAAGATATGAAAAAAGTCACTTTGATAATTTCATCAATCGTTTTGTGCGTAGCACTTGCGCTCACCGTTTTGGCGGGCGTACTTTTGCCTTGCACGATTGCATACGCAACGAGCGAAAAAGACGCCGTTCTTGCCACCGTATCCAACCTTGAAGGCAACGAATATCCCATCGCTTCAACCATCGTTTTGCAAAACTCTTTCGGCAAGTTTGCCATACCCGAGAGTTATTATGTCACCGACGTAGAAGTCGCGTTTGAAGGTTATTACAACGTGAAATATCTCGGACAAAACTTCTATTGCTCACAATCGGTGCTCCCGTCCGCCTCAAAAGTCGCTTTTGAAGACGGCGTATCTCCGTATCCCGACGTCACCCTTACTATTGCGGGTGAAAGCATAGATTTGAGCGGAAACACCGTCACCAACGATTATACTATCAAGTTTTTGGGTTACGACGTCGACGACGCAACCAAGATTTTCGTTATGGCAACCTACAACGGTGAGGCCAAATACGGCTCGGTCTCCAAAGACGCATTTTCGGCGTTCGTCGTCCCCTATCACCCCATAGCGCAAGCCGAGCGCAACCGCATACTCGACAGCAAAAAGCCCGCCGAACCGCAAGGCGGAGACATCGTTCCCAACACGTCGCTTGCACTTCGCATAGTGCTTATCATAGGCATTGCAATCCCTGCGGTGATTATCGCCATATTGCTTTTCAAGCCCTCAAAGCACGACGTTTCAGACGGTAAAAATCAATTGAGACGCTCTCGCAAGAAGGACGAATTCGATTACGACTCTTCCCGTTCCTACTCCCCCGACCGTCCCTACGATGATAGAAACGATTACGATAGATAATTAATGACCTAACTTCGGAGACGGAACTTCGAGTCGCAAGGCGACGAGCGCATCGAACACCGAGCTTGCGTCACACACAAGGCTTTTAGCTACAATTGTCACTTGTGCCAATTGTTTGCTTTTTGCCTTGGTGCTCCTTTTTTCCTTCACACAAAAGACTGCGCTTTCATCTTATATATCCCACTATCGTTCGCTTGTCTTTTGTGTGTGGAAGCCTTGTGGGTGCAGTACAAGTGAGCCAACGAGTGTTGTTCTTTTCGTTGGCGAACGAGTGGCATAACGAGAGAACGATACTTGTCTATGCGAGCGTTGAGTGTTGTCCCCCGCTATGCGGTCGCCGTGGGTTCCCTCAAGCATTGCGCAGAGGGGGAACGGCGATAGGGAAAACACATGAGGAAAGGGGAAATTGCATTAAAGTACAAGCATAAAAGCATATTAAAAAAGCCCCGACTTATCGGGGCTTTTTTCACCAACTTTTACTAACTCTAATAGACTTCTTCCATCCTCAATTATTTTTCTTCGCTTTTATCTTGGTTTGCACCTATGCCCACGACGTTATCCACGGGCATTGCAAATGCAATTCCGTGTGCGGGAGTATGCGTGCCGACGCTTTTATAAAGCGCGTGAAGCACTGCGTCTTTTATCTCGTTCGTAACGAGAATCATAATCATTTCTTTTTCGGGTTGGATTTGAATTTGGAAGGCTTTTTCCGCTTCGAGATTTGCCGTACCGCGCGCCGAAAGCACCGTACCACCCCTTGCGCCTACGTCTCTTGCAGCATCCATTGCCTCGTCCGCAAAACCGTTGTTGACTATGCAAATAACCACTTGATGTTCAAATTTATTCATTGTTTGTCCTCCTTGACGGTTCTGAGGTCGTTGCTCAAAAACCCGAATACCGCAACTCCTATCACGCTTGAAAGCGGAACGGTAAACGCCACGCCTTTGCCTTTTTTTATAGTGTTGAATTTATCTTCCAGCGTCGCCATAGCGTCTTTGACTTTGTCCTCTTTTATAACGCTGAAAATGACGGTTTTGTTTTGGTCGGTAAATCCCGCAAGCGAGAGCATTTGCGCGTTTGCAGTGCCTCTTGCCCTCGACGTGCATTGGAAGTTGACCTCGAACATAGATTGCAAAAGGTCGGTATAAAACTCCGCCTTGTTGCTCGGCACGATAGTGACAAGCATTTCCAATTTATTGGCGTTGACCTTTGCCCTTGCGGGAGAGATTTTGCCTTTAAATTCTTGTGCGCGAGCTTCTGCTTTTTTGACCGTTCTTTTCACGGTTTTTGCGATTTTCTTTTCAGCCATACACCCTCCCTCACATAAAATCTATTATTTGCTCGTCGTCGGCGTCGAGAATACGTTTCATAACGATTTTTTCTTTGACTTTCGCACTCGTGATTGCTCTGAAACCGAGCAACTGTATCGTGATAAGCGGAGTCATAGCAACCATTGCCACGATACCGAAAGCGAGATTAAGCACTTGACTTGCGTCGCCCCAAAGCGCACTGCACGCGCCGATTGCGAGAGGCAAAATAAAGCTTGACGTAAGTGGACCGGACGCAACTCCGCCCGAGTCGAATGCGATTGCGGTGTAAATCTTGGGCACGAAGAAGGAAAGCCCGAGCGATATGAGATAACCGGGTATCAAATAGTAAAGAAGCGAAAATCCGTAGATTATTCTTATTACGCTAAGTCCGATTGACAGTCCCACGCCGATTGAGAGCGCAACGAGCATAGAACGCTTACTCACCGCGCCGTTGGTGATTTCTTCGACTTGTTTGTTGAGCACGTGCACCGCAGGCTCTGCAAGGACTACGACGAAACCGATGACGAACGCAAACACAATAAGAAGCGGTTTGCTGTACGATGCGATTTCTTGTCCGAGCTTGAAGCCGATAGGCATAAATCCGACGGTAACGGAGGTGAGGAACACCACGAGACCGACGTACGTAAACACGATGCCTATTGCGATTTGTATTATCTTTTGTTTGGGCAATTTCAAAATGGTGCATTGCAAAATGACGAAGAACACCACTATAAGTCCGAGCGCGATAAGCACTTCGAGAGCCACTCCGCCGAGTGCCGAGCCGAAGTTTGCGCCCAAGTTTGCGTCAACCGAATAATCGGGCAACGTATAGGACAAATCACCCTTGGAAGCAAGCGAGAGTGCCATAACCGCAAGCATAGGTCCTACCGAACAAAGCGCAATCAAGCCGAAGCTGTTTTCTTTTGCGTTTCTACCGCCGGTATTGAGAGCGACGCCTACGCCGAGTGCCATAATAAACGGCACGGTTATAGGACCGGTCGTAACACCGCCCGAGTCAAAAGCAAGCGGGACGAAAATGCTCTTGCCGTTTTCCATCATTATCGCGCAAAGTGCAAAAAGCACCATATAGAAGAACAACAGCAACGATGACAAATCTTTTCTGAATACGATTTTCGCAATTGAAATAACGAGGAATATGCCCACGCCCACGCCCACCGTAACGATAAGCACTACGTTGTTCATAACCGCGCTCACTTGCTCGGCAAGCACGGACAAGTCGGGTTCGGCAACCGTGATGAGCACACCCATAATAAAGCCCACTCCAAGAAGAAGCGGAAGTTTTTTGGACTTGGTCAAGCCCGCGCCGACGTATTCGCCCATAGGCGTCATAGCCATATCCGCGCCGACGTTGAAAAGCGCAATACCCAAAATAAGGAATATTGCAGACACTACGAACGTGACTATCTCTTTCTTTGAAAAATCGGTAATCGGAGTTAGTGCGAAAATAAGCACTATAACCATAACGGGCAAAACGGAAAACAACGACTCTTTGAGTTTTGCAAGCGAGTTGAGCCCGACGTTTTTTGCAAACGACTTTTGTCCGATGAGGTCCTTTGCGATATGTGCGCGTGCCTCTTCCCTCTTTCTTGCCTTCTCTTGCGCTTTTTCCTCTGCGGTCGGTTTTTTGACGATATTATCGTCAATCATAGCGGAAAGCGACAGTGTATCCGCTTGCGCTTCGTTGTCCGCGGTTTGAGCGGTATTTGCCTCTTCCGTCGCATTCTCTTTCGTCTCTTCGGACAACGCTTGGTTGCATCCGTCGCCAAAAGTCGTTTGACAGTCGGCACTCTCGGCACAAACGCCGTTTTGCACGCTTTGACAAGACGTATCGACTGCGCCGTCTTGCACGTCGAAAACCGCAAGTTTTTCACCGGCGTTTTCGGCTTGTTGATTGGTGATGGTCAATTCGTCTTTCTTCATATTATCTCGTTAATATAATCGTCTTCCTTTATCACAGCGTCTATCTCAATAGAGTGCGTCGTAACTCCTCAAAATACAATAACCCCCTCTTTCAGGACACGCATAAAAACCATTAAATACAACTTTCCCCCTTCCTCACGGTGTTTCCCCTATTCCGTTCCCCCTCTGCACT
>ERZ780149.2636-NODE-2636-length-16317-cov-3.822900_pt1 | contig 16317 bp, 15 predicted proteins | sample MGYA00511367_ERZ780149 | MGnify/ENA primary metagenome ERZ780149 (study PRJEB29588, sample SAMEA2153852) | human gut metagenome | biome: human gut; feature: human-associated habitat; material: faeces | place: Denmark | collected 2008/2010 ... | reverse complement strand
GGGCCGCACCCGTATGCGCCCGATCCTGATGACGACGCTGACGACGGTGCTGGCGATGGTCACGATGCTGTTCGGCACCGACATGGCCAGCGAGATGAGCACCGGCATGGCCATTGTCATCATCGGCGGTCTGAGCTACGCCACGCTGATGACGCTGTTCGTCGTGCCTGTGCTGTATGACCTGTTCTACCGCAGGCCGCCGGTCAATATTGACGTCGGTGATGACGGTCTGGACGACCTGCCCGACGACGCGGCCGAGTTTGCGGCAGAGTTCGCCGCCCGCCGCGCCGCCGAGGCTGCATCCGCGCCACGCCGCCCGGATCTGAGCCGCGCGGCCCGTGCGCCGGAGGAAAACGACGGGGAGAAAAAGGAGACCGACCATGACAATGGATAACCATGCAGCCCGCAAGGCTGCCGTCTACGAGGCTGCCCTGCAGCTGGTCGCCCGGGGCGTCAGCCCCGCCGCTATGACCATCCAGCAGCTGGCCGATACGGCAGGTATTGGAAAAGGTACGGTGTACGGCTATTTTTCCTCAAAGGAGGAGATTGTGCAGGGCCTGGCCGAATACTGCTTTGCCCGGGAAAACGAACGCATCCGCGTCCTGTTTGCCGACTGCTGCACGCTGGCCGGGCTGGAGGAGCGGGCGGTAGCCTATTTGCAGGACATTGCTGCCAACCGGATGGGCGATTATAAGATGATTGCCCAGGCGCTGGGCACGCCGGGAAAGTGCGAGTCCGTGCCCGCCTGTGCGGACGAGCTGCGGGACATCATGCGCACGCTGCTCATACGCCTGCAGGCTGCGGGGGAGATCGACCCCGCGGTAAGTCTGGAATATTGCTGTACCGCGATCTTTTCCGCCGTTGTCGGCGGCCTGATCGGGCTGTGCTTTACCGCGGAGAAAAGGCGCAGCGCCGACACACTCATGCAGAATCTGCGCATGATGCTGCACAGAACATTGGCAAAATAAAAAATATGGGCACAGCACGCTTTCCGGCGAAAAGCGTGCTGTGCCTTGTTCTGCTTTGCGGCAGGAAAGAACTGGATTTGGTTGCAAGATACCTGCAAATGTGCTATACTTCATTATGTATTGCTATGCCAATTTCTTGGGAGCGCTAAACTTCAGCCGACTGTACCGCAAAGAAAAAATACAGCGTACTGCAAAAAAGAAATGGAATGACAGAAAATGAGAAATTCTGCAGATAGAATATACCGCAGCACGGTGGTCAATAAGAGCCAGCGCCAGAATGCGGACTTGATTTTACTGGATATTTTGCTCCTGGCAGCCAATACGGCGGCGTTTGCAGTATGCTGGTTCAGCTATTATGAAAAGCATCTGTATTTGAGCTTTGAAGGGTATGGTGACTATATGGTCATCGGACTGTTCTTTGCTTTAAATGCGGTTTTTGCACATTTGTACGGTGCTTTTGAACTTATGACCAGCCGCATAACAGAGCTGATCTACTCCAATGTGATCGCGCTGCTCATGACACATTTCTTTATGTATATGGTCACCTGGATGCTTGTGCGCAATGAAGTGCCCAACGTGATCCCGTTGCTGCTCTGCCTTGCAGCGTGCGGTGGCTTGAGCGCACTGTGGTCGTATATCGCTTACCAGCTGACGGACAAAATCATCCCGCCCAAGCGTACACTCATTGTCTATGATAATGAGGAGGCGTACAAGAACGGTGCCAAAATCACCCGTAAATATGATAACCGTTTCAAGGTTGTGGGAGAGGCTATCGCAACCCGCCCGACACCGGACATTTACCACGAGATCGAGGAAAAAAATGCTGAGGCGGTTATGCTCTGCGGCCTTGCTTCAAGCCAGCGCAATGATATTCTGAAGTACTGCATTGACCACGATGTGATGGCCTATGTGCGCCCGAATATCGGCGACCTGATCATCAGTGAGGCGCGCAGCTTCCGCATGGATAATCTGCCGGTGTTGCTTTGCCAGCGTGCAGCTCCGTCGCTGTTCTATCTTGCCTTAAAGCGCACCATGGACATTCTGCTGTCCGGTGTGGCGCTGATCATCGCCAGCCCGTTCATGCTGGTCACAGCCATCGCCATCAAAGCGTATGACGGCGGCCCGGTCATGTTCAAGCAAAAGCGCATGACATTGGATCGTAAGGTGTTTGAAATTCATAAATTCCGCAGCATGAAGGTGGATGCCGACAAGGGCGGCAAGGGCATTGTGACGATGCAGAACGACGACCGCATCACGCCGGTGGGCAAGGTCATCCGTGCCTGCCGCCTGGACGAGCTGCCGCAGCTGTATGATATTTTCATCGGCAACATGACTATTGTTGGCCCGCGTCCCGAGCGGCTGGAGACAATTGAGCTGTACGAGAAGGACATGCCGGAGTTCGGTATGCGTCTGCAGGTCAAGGCCGGTCTGACCGGTTATGCGCAGGTTTACGGCAAGGCCAACACCAGCCCGTATGACAAATTGCAGATGGATCTGATGTACATTGGCGAGCAGAGCGTCATCACCGACCTGAAGATCATTTTTGCCACGATCAAAATTCTTTTCATGCCGGAGAGCACCGAGGGTTTTGCCGAGGAAAAGGACGCGCTGGGCACTAAAAAAGAAGAAATCACAGTATAAAAGGCGGAAACGCAGATGAAAATTCTGGTTGTATGCCAGCATTATTGGCCGGAACCTTACCCGCTGCCGGACATTTGTGAGGAATTGGTGCGTCGCGGCCACACGGTCGATTTGATCACAGATGTACCAAACTATCCGATGGGAATTACGTATCCGGAATACAAAGGCGGTGCCAGCCGCAAAGAAGTACATAACGGTGTCAATATTACACGTACTTTTACTATTGCGCGCAGGCATAACGCAGTGTTCCGTCTGCTGAATTATTACAGCTATGCGTGGTCATCTTCTTGGTATGCGTCTCATTTGAAGGAAGAATACGATGTAGTGTTTACGAATCAGACTTCTCCGATTATGATGAGCAATGCTGCGTTTGCTTATGCCAGGAAGCACGGAAAAAAAGTGGTCATGTATTGTATGGACCTTTGGCCGGCCTGTCTGGCGGCGGGTGGTCTGACAGAACAGTCGCCGATTTATAAATTTTTTGGCTGGGAGTCAAAGCGATTGTATAATAAGCCGGACCGCATTTTGATCACTTCCCAGATGTTCCGGCAGTATCTGGAACAACAGCACGGTGTGGCGGATGAAAAGATCGGCTATCTACCCCAGTATGCAGCGGCGCAGTTTGACACGCTTCCTCTCGCACAGAGCAAAAAGAACACGGTAGATCTGATGTTTGCGGGTAATATCGGTGCTGCCCAGAGCCTGACGACGGTATTGCAGGCAGCAGAATTACTGCGCGAGGAAACGACGCTGCGCTGGCACATTGTGGGTGACGGCTCTGAACTGGGAAAGCTGAAAGCCATAGTCCGGGAAAAGAGGCTGGACAATGTTATCTTCCATGGCCGCAAGCCGCCGGAGGAGATGCCGGCCTATTACGCACAGGCAGACGCTATGCTGGTGACGCTGACGGCGGACAAGTTTATTTCCTTGACGCTGCCGGGTAAGGTGCAGACGTATATGGCAGCAGGCAAACCGATCATTGGTGCGGCCATCGGGGAGATCCCACAGGTCATTGAAGCAGCCCAGTGCGGCTGGTGCGCCGAGGATGCCGCCGGTCTGGCCGATGCTGTGCAAAAGTTCCTGCGCTGCCCGGATAGAGAAAAGCTGGGAGCCAACGCACGTGCGTATTACCAGGCACATTTCACCCGGGCGCGATTTATGGACGAACTGGAAAAGGAGCTGCGCCGCTATGCGCAGTGATACGGGATTATGAAATATCTGTTTATCAATGTGGTGGCGGGCATCGGCAGCACCGGACGCATCGCGGCGGAAAAATGCCGCGAGTTGCAGGCGCAGGGGCATGAGTGTGTGCTGGCCTACGGCCGCGCAGAAAACGGCTGCGAGGGCATCCGCACCCACCGCATCGGCACGGACAGGGATATCAAGCTGCATGGCTTGATGACCCGGACACTGGACCTGAACGGGTTCTGCTCCACAAAAGCGACAAAAGAGTTTGTGCAGTGGATACGGGAATATGACCCTGATGTGATTTGGCTGCACAATATTCACGGCTACTACCTGAATGTGGAGGTGTTGTTCGACTACCTGAAAAGCTGCGGTAAGCCCATCAAGTGGACACTGCACGACTGCTGGTCCTTTACGGGTCATTGTGCCTATTTTTCGGCGGTGGGCTGCGAACAATGGAAGACCGGCTGCCGCAAATGCCCACAGCTGGGTACCTACCCGGCCTGCAAGGGCATCAGCAATGTGGCACGCAACTACGCCCGCAAAAGGGCGGCGTTCACCGGTGTGCCTGATATGCAGCTGATCACCCCCAGCAAGTGGCTGGCTGATCTGGTAAAGCAGAGCTATCTGAGAGAATATCCTGTGAAAGTCGTATACAATACCATCGATAAGACGATCTTTAAGCCGACCCCCAGCAATTTCCGCGAGAAATACGGCCTGACAGATAAGACCATCGTGTTGGGCGTCGCCAACCTGTGGGAAGAACGCAAGGGGCTGAAAGATTTTTACGCTTTGGCCAACATGCTGGACAGCTCGTATGCAATTGTGCTTGTCGGTTTGAACGAAAAGCAAATACGTGAGTTAACGAAGAATATCCCGGGCCTTACTTTGAAAGAATCCGGGCAGGGCGTGTCTGTCTGTAACCCGGTGCGGGAACCGGAAAGGACGCTGCGGAAAATCGACCACATACTAACGGATACAGTGGTTCCACAGAATGTACAAGCCGTGTATGAGGTATTGACTGGGAATAAAGAGACCAAGGCACACGACATGCAGTGCAGTATTCTGTGCATCCCGCGCACAGGCAGCCCGCAGGAACTGGCGGCAGTTTACACCGCGGCGGATGTGTTTGTCAATCTGACGCATGAAGAAAATTACCCGACGGTCAATTTGGAGGCGCGGGCCTGCGGCACGCCGGTCATTACGTATGATACGGGAGGCTGCCGGGAAACGCTGGAGGCGTAACGGCCTGTATTTTGACACTTGGAGTTAGAATGGAAGAAAACAAAAAAATAGGACTCAGTGGGCTTCTGTTTCTCGCCATGGGCACTTTCTCGACTATGCCGGTCTTAGAGGTGTCGGCGGCGGGCAGAAGTGTGACGTTTTTTTCACTGACGTTCTTTGCGGCGTTGGTGTTTCTGTGGGTGCGCAACAAGAATTTTTTGCGCACGCCGATTCTGACAAAGCCACTGCGCTATTTTGTGCTGTGGATGGTTACAGGCATTGTGGCGGGCTGCGCGGGTTGGCTGTATTTTAACGGAGACAGCGTCTGGCAGTCTGCGGCAACGTCCTATCTGCCGAAATTGGTACTGTATATCGCCTTTGCTATCCTGTGGGAACAGGGCGCGTCGGAAAAAGATGGCAGGCTGGTGTTGGAAGGCCTGCTGTTGGGCGCAGTGTTGAACTGTGTGTGGGCAGTATTGGACGGCTTGTGTTATTATGTTGCTCATTTTTCGCTGAACAACGTTATATTTTCGGCGTATATTGAACGCCACGATATCCGTCTCGGGCAGCTATCGCTGATTTTGGGCAATGGCTTGCTGCGTGCGGCAGGCTTCAACATGGATCCGGCGAACATTGGCTTTTTAGGGCCGATTGTCATTGCCTATGGCCTGCACAAACGTCGTTATGGGCTGACGTTGATTGGTTTATTGAGTCTGGTCTTTTCTGCGTCGACGACGGCAGCAGTTGTAACATTGGCAATATTTGCGTTGGAATGGAAAAATTTAATCCCGAAAAGAAAGCCGTCCCGCAAGGGGATGCAGATGTGGATGTATCTCGTCATCCTGCTGGGCATCGCCGTGGCGGCAGCGGCTGCCGTGCGGCTTCTGCCGCTGGTGATTCGGGCAGCGGGCCTTTTTGCAGAACGTTTTAATGGTGTTTATGTCAAAGGTAATGAAGCGTCACCTAGAAAGGTGTATTATGCAGGATTCTTCAAGGCATTGTTGACGGCTGGTGTAATTGCTTTTACAGGTTCTGGCCTTGGTACATCTTCATTCCCGTATATCGAAAATGCGGAACTGTTCCATGAGCTGGAACCAAACATTGATAATGGACCGTTCGACCCGGAAATGACCTACATTGCATATCTGTTTGACTGCGGCATTCTGGGACTGGTTTTGTATGTTTACTGCTTGTTCCTTTTGTACCGATATTACAAAAAGAATCTGCACACGCTGGGGCATGCGGTAGAAGCCTACTATATCTTGCTGGCAACTGTGTTTTCGGCGCTGTTCTATCACTATATTTTGTTCTCACCGCAGGTGCTGCTGATCGTGGTGGGTCTGGCGGAAATCGGGCACAGCTGCACCCGGGGAAAACTACTTTCGGAGGTACGGAGCGGATGAAACTGAGCATAGTTCTGGCGGCGTACAACGGTGCTGAAACGATTTGCGCCCAACTGGAAAGCATTCTGTCCCAGACCCGAAAGCCCGATGAAGTGTTGATCTTTGATGACTGCTCCACCGACGACACCGTGGAGACGGTGCGCCGCTTTGCTGCACAGTATGACCCCGACGGCGCGATCCGCCTGATTCAAAATGAAAAGAATCAGGGCTGGCGGGCAAACTTTATGCAGGGATTTTGGCAGGCAGCGGGCGATGTGATCTTCTGCGCGGATCAGGACGATGTCTGGCATAAAGACAAGTTGGAAAAGATGACTGCCGTGCTGGAGCAGCACCCGGAAGTCAGGGTGCTAGCCTGCAATATCCATCCTTTTTATGAGGAGGGAGCGCAGCTGGTACAGGTGGGCAGCCACCAGACCGACTCCTACGGGACCCACCCGCTGGAAAAAGTGGTGCTCGACAAAATGTGGCTGGAGCCGTGGCGGCCCGGCTGTGCCATGTGCTTCCGGCGGGAGCTTCTGCCGCAGCTGGAAGCAATCTGGTTCCCGGCTTGTGCCCATGATCTGCTGCTGTGGGCAGTGGGGATTGCCGTAGGCGGCGCGTGGATTTTGAACGAAGAGCTAATCGACCAGCGCCGTCACAGCGGCAACAATACGCCCAGCAACGCAAAAACTCGCAAGATCCGGGGCGGGCTGATGGAATTGTACACAACCCTGTCAGGGAAAATTTTGCAAAATCAACAGCAGCTGACTCTGCCGCCGGAAAATGTGCAGATGGTTGAGCAGATGAACCGATTTTACACCAAGCGTGGTGCAGCAATCCGGAGCGGGAACCCCCTGCAACTAGCCGGATTGCTGGCAGACTTGAAATTGTATCCGACCGGCAAGGCCTGGCTGGCAGACTGTCTGGCGGCTATACGATGAGTTTTAGAGGGACGATAATAGGTAAGTATGAGTAGAGAAAAACAGTCTGTCGTAAAGGCTGGCATAGGATATACCATAGGAACAATCTTGATCAAAGGCATCTCGTTTATGACATTGCCGATATTCAGCAGGCTTTTGACAACAGAGCAGTTCGGTGTTTATAACGTTTTTGTGTCTTATGAAGCAATCTTATATGTTGTAGTTGGATTGGCGCTTCATGTCAGTATGCGCAGTGCTAATCTGCAATTCAAAGGGAAAATTAATGAGTATACTTCATCGATATCGCTGATCTACATTCTTAATGCGGTGCTCTTCTTGCTGATAGCGATACTGTTTGGCGGGCCACTCAGTCGATTATTGGGATTCAAGCAGAGTATTATGATCTTGTTGGTGCTGGATAGCTTCGGCAGTTCAGTGCTTACACTGTATAATAACCGTATCAGTCTGAATTACGCATATAAGAAGTATATAGTGGCAGGTTTGTGTAATTCACTGGGAAATGTAGGTCTATCGCTGATCTTAATGTTCACGCTTTATCGTGAGGAACGAGATATAGCGCGGATTTTAGGTGCAACAGTTACACTTTTTTTACTCTCGTTAGTGATTTTAGAAAGTTTTTTCCGAAAAGCGAAGCCTGCCTACAATCGGGAATACTGGAAATTTGGCATTAGGTACAGTCTGCCTGTTGTACCCCATGGCATCTCACAGGTTTTGTTGGCCCAGTTTGACCGCATCATGATCCGATCAATGGTTAGTGATGCGGCAGCGGGTATCTACAGTCTGGCCGGTAATGTGCAGCTGGTGCTTACCGTGCTGACGGATTCCATCGCAACGGTGTGGAGCACCTGGTTCTACCAGAAAATGGATGCAAACGATACCAAGGACATCCAGCACCGGGCGTTTCAGCTTTGCCGGATGTTTGCGGCGCTCTGCGTGGGCATGATCGCCATTGCCCCGGAGATGATTTGGATCTTGGGCGGCAAACAATATGAGCAGGCAACCTATGTGGCGGTTCCGCTTGTTATAGTATCGTTTGTGTTGTTTGTCTATAATGTGGTAGCGGTTGCTGAGTATTACTCTCAAAAGACAACCTATATCATGTATGGTACGTTGGCTGCATCTGTGGTCGACATTGTACTGAATCTGTTCTTTGTGAGTCGTTTTGGCTTTGGGGCGCCAGCCTATACGACGCTGACATCGTATATCTTCTACCTGATATTCCATATGCAGCTTTCCAGAAAGCTGCTAGGATTTTCTATCGTGCGCTGGGCTCAGGTGCTGATGTTAGGAGCGGTAGTGATGTTGGCAGCGGTGATTTCGCTGTTGCTGCGGCAAAATATTCTGCTACGCTATATACTTGGAATGATTATGCTTGCCGTAGTCGGTGGAAAGGCCGCGGTACAGGAAGCGCAGGCATTTTTGAAAGCAAGGAAGAATGGGTGAATGTGGGTTGACGGGTAACTTTGCAGTATATTTGAGCTAAATAATAATTATGGTGCACGGTTCACGGAATGGAGTTATGAGCTGTTTATGCATTTGTTCTTGAAAAAATAAAATAGTGCGGCGAGGGGGACACTTTTTCCTGCAAAAAAGTGGAAAATACAACTCCTATGTCGAATGTTTGATGCTGAGATTCACAGTTGAACTTTGACTAAGACAAATTCCTAAAGATAATGGGCTGCAAAAACTTGAAACTGTTATCGGACCACTTTAGTTACCGATAAAATTCTCTAGTTGATATTTGTTAGATCATTGACACATTTTGCTGGGGAAATTTGGATGCTGGATGTGGACAAATAGGTGACGACGGAAAGAGTAGAACTGTTGACTTGATAAATAGTAAGAAAGGATAGAAAATGCAATGGATACGAAAGGATATGACGTGAGCCTGATGGAGTTGTTTCGGCTCCTTATGAAAAAGATTCGCGTGATCATAGCAGTGGTGATCGCCTGTGTGATCGTGATGGAGATTGTGACGCCTCGGAGCAGCACTTATTATCAGTGTACGGCAATTATGATTGTTGAGCCGAATACCAGAACCACGACCATAGTGACCGATGCAGAGGGCAGTGCCAACTCGTTGCTCGGCTCTGACCTGACAATGGAACAGAATGTCGAGAACAATGACGTGAACTACCGTATCGAGACCGGTGTACAACTGGCTTCTGTGTGCAGTGCCGTCATGAAGAGCGATATGATTTTGCAGCCGATTGTGGAGGATTTGGGTTTGTCGCGCACGACGGAAAATCTGGCCAATGACATCGAGGTGGAATCCATCGAGGACAGCCAGATGATGCAAATTAAGGTCAAGGCATCGTCCGGCGAGGAAGCAAAAGAAATCTGCGAGCGTTTGATTGCGGATTCCAAGGATATGATTCTGAAACTGACAGATGCGGCAACCTATGAGGAAGGCTATGCCCCGAAGACCTCGGAAAAATCGATGCCCTCCGGCAAGCTGAAGAGTGCCATCATGGGCCTGTTCCTGGGTCTGGTGCTGAGCGTGGCCGGTATCATCATTCAGTATATGCTGGATGACCATGTGCGGACGGAAAAGGACATCGTATATGGTCTGGACATGAGAGTTCTGGGCGTCATCCCGGCGGAAACGGAGGGAAAAAAGCAGAAATGAAAATGAAAAACAGAATGGTAGACAAAAGCCGGAATACACCGTATGATGAAGCGTACAAGGCACTGCGCACAAATCTTGAGTTTTTGCACACGGCGCAAGATCTGCGGGTGATTCTACTGGTTGCACCGGAAGAACAGAGCGGAAAGTGTGCCTTTGTGCAGAATCTTGCGGTCGTACTGGCCTCCAAAGAGCGCCAGGTGCTGTTGATGGACTGTGATCTGCGCTGCGGTGCCCTGACGAAGCATCTGAGCACAGCGGCGGGGGGCGGTGTGTCGGAACTGCTGGCAGCAGAGCAAAAGCCGGTGAAAAAAGTGCAGCAGATTGCGCAGAATGTGGACTTCCTGCCCTGCGGTGCTGTAGCGGCAGACCCTTCTGAGCTGTTCCTCTCCCGTACGGCAGTGGACCGTCTGGCAGAGCTGCGCGCGGAATATGATTACATCATTCTGGATGCACCTGCGGTCCAGACAGCTTCCGAAGCAATCGACCTGAGCCGCATGGCGGACGGTGTGGTAGTGCTGATGCAAGCGGATACCACGAAGATGCAGAGCGCAGAAAACTGCAAGAAAAAGCTGCAGGCAGTGAATGCGTCGATTCTGGGCGCTGTGCTGAACGGCAGCGAGGCGTAAAACGGTGCGTTAACCGAAATTTTAGGGAAAGGAAAAATGCCGATGGTTTCCATGCGGAGTATGCTGGCGTATTTTCTGTCAGATACGCCACGGGTGGCTTGTTTTGTCATCAGCTGCGGGTTGGTACTGCTGCTGGCGTGGTGCAAACATCTGCCTGCTATGTGCAGGCTGCGCGATCAGGCAGTCGTGCCGGGCTGGGCAGTCATTGTGGCTGTCCTGAACCCTGTTTCGGCGCATTTCTTGGTCAAGTATGCGGAGGAAACGCAGACCTTGCGCTTTATCTGGATGATCCCGGTGGCGGTAATCATCTCCTGCGTAATTGTCGAGCTGGTATTCTGCCTTAAAGCGCGCTGGGCGCGTCGATTTACGGTGGCTGTGGCTGCTTTGGTGTTAGCGTTGACGGTGGCAAGGGATCTGCCCCAGATGAAGACCTACTGGGAGGGGCCAAACCGGAACTGGTATAAAGTGCCCGAGGTCGTCATGGAACTGTGTGATTATATAGCGAAAGATGACCCCAATGAGGTGAAAATGGCAGTGTTCCCGTTTCCGCTGAACCTTTGGGTGCGCCAGTATCGCCCGGAGATCCGGCTGCCTTTTGCGTGGATGATGCGCGAGGACACCGACATGGAAAATGTTTGGATGTATGAAGACCTGTACATGTTGGAAGAGGGTGTCCCCGACTGGACCGATTTGGCGGAACACGCCGAAAAAGGCGGCTACCGCTATATCATTTTGCCGGATCACGAGCCGCACACCGGCCATGTAGAGAACAGCGGCTACGAGCCGGTGTACAATATCCAGACCGATGAAATGGGTGACTATGGTAAGAAATATACGTTGTATCGCAAGGAAGGCGGGACTGAAAAATGATCGTTCGTGTGTGCGCGGTCCTGTTGCTTGCCCTGTTTGTGGTCCCGTTTGGCATGGGCGAAGCGTTCATCAATGCGCGGGATAAGCGCCTTGTGTACTTTGGCGGGTTGTTTGCCAGCTTGACCGTGTTTGAAATTTTAATGCTGATTTTCCATGCAGCTATGGGCAGCCTGCGTGTGATGACGGCACTCTGGTGCCTGCTGTGCGGAGCAGTGGCCGTGTATGGCTGGTGCAAATATGGCCGCAGTGTAGGCAAAAATGGCCTTGCGTCTGTGCGTGCGAGTCTGAAAGACTGGACGCGGACGGAAAAACTCCTGCTGGCGGTTTGTTTGGGTCTGGTTGTGCTGCAGATTGCCAACACGGTGTTCAACGTTACATACAAAAACTGGGACGATGAAACGTACTGTGCCAATGCAGTGGGAGCAGTGTATACCGATCTTGTCAATCGTGTTGCTCCGGAATCCGGCGTGCTGCACCCGGCTTTCTACAACAAAAAATACGTGATCGCGGGCTGGCCAATTTACAGCTCGATGCTCTCGGTGCTGAGCGGGATCCATGCGGCCATCATCTACCGTACGATCCTGCCGATTTTTGAGATGGCGTTGGCGTATTATCTGCTGTACAGTCTTTTACGTCATTTCCTGCGGGATGACAGAAGAAAAGCGCTGATAGCATTTGTGTTTGTGTATCAGTTCTTTCTGCTGGCGGCGAAAAACATGTCGCAGTTCAGCAATGAGTGGTGGTTGCTGGTAAACGGCTGGACAGGCAAGGCGCTGGCGTTCAACGTGGTTACGCCGCTGGTGCTGTGGCTGATTCTGACGATGGAAGATACCGATCCGGCGGAGCGAAAAAGCTGCTGGCAGGTGTTGTTCGTGGTGGGCTGTGGTGCCTGCCTGATTGCTGCATCGCTGTTTATGACGCTGCCGGTGCTGTTTGCAATCTGGGGCCTGTCCTACTGCCTGCGGCACAAAGATTGGGGCCAGTTGTGGAAATTTGCGCTGTGTGCAGTCCCGGCGGCGGCTTGTGCGCTGATCACACTGCATTGAGGACAGCAGCTTATGAACAACCTGAAAAAGTATCAGCGTTTTGCGTGCACTGCCGTCCTGCTGCTAGTTGCGGTAGCAGTCTGCCTGCTGGCGGGGGCAATATGGAGCCGGTGGGAAAACCATATCTATCTGCCCACCTATTTTACCAAGATAGATGACCAGTACTTTATTGTGGATGCGGGGCATTACCGCATTTTGTACAGCGATGATGTAAAAAAGCCGATCTTCCGCTGGAAGACGTTGGACACCGATTTTTACAGCCCACATTCGCTGGCAGGGCATGATGGTACGCTGGTGGCAGACGATACGCTGAACAGCCGTCTGAAAGTGTATCGCCGGTAGGGTGATGACTGGACTTTGTCGCAAATCATTCCAATCGCCGACAGCGGCTACCCGCATTTTACCGCATACGATGTGGATTACGGGGGGATTATGTGCTGGACGGACGGAATGACCGGATGTATGTGCTGCGGGACAACGGTACGTCGGTGGAAATTGAAAAAATCGTACAGCTGCCGGACGTGACTGGTTATGTCCGGTCATTTTCGATTCTGGACGGCTATCTGTATGTGACGGCGGGAATCGGCAGCGAATCAATCGTGCAGTTGGACTACCGGCATGACTGGGCCGTCGTGGATAAATATTATGTCCCGGAGGAGGTACGCGGTATGAATGCCTTGTGCCGGATAGGGGATTTTTATTATCTGACGGCCAACACCGATGCGGCGTGGGACCCGGCCCCGTATATCGTCCGGACGAACGATCTGCACCACATTGATGTTGCACAGCGTGAGACAGTGACAAACGCTGTACCGTACTATTTTTCAAAAGTGGACGGAAAATATTATCTGACGGCCTATGAGGACTTTACAACCTACGACGAAAATTCTATTATAGAGTTGGACTCGCAGGAGGATGGGACGCTGCAAGCGGCAGGTTATGTCTATTTTCAGCGTGGCCATGTGTCGACATCCGACGAAGTCTATTAATCCAAACAATCATAATCTTGCAAGCACGCTCGATTTTTGACATCGGGCGTTGCTTTTACTACGAATGTTCACGAAAAGGAGAACTGCTAAGTATATGAACATCCAAGGGTACGATGTGTTGAACACGCTTGCGGAGACACCTTTTCTCAACCAGCGGGCGCTGGCGGATGCCTGCGGGTATTCGCTGGGAACGGTCAACCGGTCTCTGAAAGAGTTGGTGGAGGCAGGGTACGTGGATGAGAAGTCCCGTCTTACCCAAAAGTCGATGGCCGAGATTGAGGACAAGCGCCCACGCCGGGCTATCATTCTGGCAGCCGGTTTTGGCATGCGAATGGTGCCCATCAACACCGAAAGGTCTGCTGGAGGTCAACGGTGAGCCGCTGATCGAGCGGGCCATCCGCCAGTTGCAGGAAGTAGGCATCCGGGAAATTTACGTGGTTGTGGGCTTCCTGAAAGAGCGCTATGAGTATCTGATCGATGAATTCGGCGTGGAACTGATTGTCAACCCGGACTACGTGGGTAAAAATAATCTCTATTCTTTGAAGCTTGCCTTGCCGCATCTGGCCAACTATTCCATGGGCCAGCAGATGACCGGCAAAGCGGATTTTATAGCGCTGTACAACGAGACGGGGGATCTGTACGGCATGATCGTCAGCATTCTGAAGACGCTGCCCTGTGCGCCACTGGTCATGGCGGTCGTGTTGGTGACGATGATCGCATTCTACGCAACGTCGTTTGATTCCATCGCGCTGACGGCCTCCTGTTACAGCTATCACACGCTGAAAGACGGCGAACAGCCCCATAAGGGAATCCAGCTGCTGTGGTGCATTTTGCTGATCCTGCTGCCAATTGCATTGCTGTTTGCGGAGAGCTCAATGAACAATCTGCAGTCTGTCAGTATTGTGGCAGCGTTCCCGATTGGTGCGGTGATCGTGCTGATCGTGGCAAGCTTCCTGAAAGATGCTAAAAATTATATGCAGACACAGAAACCTGAATTATAAAACTAAAAAACGCCGGGGCAAGCCCAACGTTTCTTAGATAGCCACAAAAGAAACAAGACCAGCACGCAGAATCACGCAACAGAGATTCCGCATGCTGGTTTAATTGTACGCTTGAGAAAAATGCTACGACGAAAAAGAAAATCGAAGAAATCTGCTTGAAAGACTGTTCAAGAGAGCTACTCTGTAAGAGAAGCTGATCGCAGATTTCTGCGCGAGCTTACGAGAGTCCGTTCTTCCCGGTCAAAAAGGAAAGATAAATCTCATAAGCAAGGTTTCGACAGTAGGTGGACTGATTTCGCTTCGGACGAATTGCATACAAATGTGTACAGCATCGGAGAAAGAGACCTTGCAGGAGTATATTTTTTCCTTTATTTAACAATGGCTACGGGTTGGGTAATCATTTGGCAAAAGTTGTACATGGCGAGCTTTGCAAAGATTTCTTGGCAAATAAAGTCGACCTTTTTTGAGTGAGACAAAGCAAAGCCCCGCCACCTATAAATCTGCAACAAAATGATGTTATTATCTGGGATAAGGTACTTTTGTGTGCGATATTACAGCAGCTTACTCCCCAGTGCGCGGCTTGTGCGGGAGAGGGAGAGGTTGGCAAGCTCCTGATTGTCCAGCGTGTAGCGCAGGACGAGGACGTTCGCCACAAAGAGGACGGCCAGCTTGACCGGCATGCTGCCGGAGTCGAGCGGGCTTTCTTTGGCACCGCACAGAAGCACGACATCGGCCAGTGCTGCGCCGGGGGCGTCGCTGTAGTGGGTGAGCAGGATGACCTTGGCGCCGTTCTCTCTGGCCAGATGCAGCGAGTCCATCATATCCCGCGTTGCGCCGGAGTAGGAGACAAAGACCACGACGTCCTCGGGGCCCATCAGGCTGGCGGCGATGGCCTGCATGTGGCTGTCGCCTGCCGTGCGGAACTTGGTGGAGATGCAGGCAAAGCGGGCGCAGATATCATTTGCAATATACATGCTGCCGCCCTGACCCAGGCAGTACACCTGCCGGGCCTTGTGCATCAGCTCCGAAGCCTTGTCCACCGCCTCCGGCGAAAGATTGTTTTGGGTGCCGTTGATAGTAGTCATCAGCAGGGCGCTGGCGTGCTCGCACAAAGTTGCCGTGTCGGCATCCGGCTCCGGCACATGCTGGTTGACCAGTGCACCGGTGGCGTTGGCCTGCGCCAGCGCAATGCGCATTTCATGATAGCCCTCAAACCCCAGCGCCCGGCAGAAGCGGAACACCGTTGCCTCTGCCACACAGCACTCCTTTGCCAGCGAGGAGATGGACAGATACTGTGCCTCTGCCGCGTGCTGCACAAGATAGTCCGCCACGGTGCGGCCCGATTTTGTCAGGTCGCCCTGATGCTGCTGCAGCAGCTCCCAAAAATTCGTTGCCATTTTTCTTTTTCCTCTTTTCCGGCGCAGCAGTCCACCGACCCGGATCAGCTGCTGACCGTTTCATTCACCTTTGTAAAAAGTATAAAAGAATCGTCCCCGCTTCGCAAGAGACGCATTGCCCACATTTTGGCCCGCAGTTCTGTGCAGAGCACACAGTTTTGGCGGAAAAACCGGCCATTCTGTGAAAATATCTTTCAATTTTACATTTTTGTTTAGAAAAACATTTTCACTATCGTTTTGGTGGGTTTGTACCATTTTGTAATAATTTCAGAAGAGCAAAGCAAGATTTTCTTTGCATTTCAACATATATCCCACGCTTTTGTGCACAATGTACACTGTCATTCTGAAAATTTATGAAAACCATGAATGGACAAAATGAAAATATTTTTCTATAATGGAGCCATCAAGAGCGGCCGCT
>ERZ780149.2613-NODE-2613-length-16445-cov-3.509457_pt1 | contig 16445 bp, 19 predicted proteins | sample MGYA00511367_ERZ780149 | MGnify/ENA primary metagenome ERZ780149 (study PRJEB29588, sample SAMEA2153852) | human gut metagenome | biome: human gut; feature: human-associated habitat; material: faeces | place: Denmark | collected 2008/2010 ... | reverse complement strand
TGTGTTAACAAACCCTTACCTTTTAGGGGTGCTAGCAGTAAATTCAAGATTACAACATTTCAAAACATTGCTAGTGGTAATAGAATTATTACCAATGATGCAAAAGAGGTGGCTCAAATCATTGAAATATTAGCTAGTTCACAATCTCCATTCATTAATATAGTTCTTGATGATATGAATTACATTAGTCAGGACTACTATATGAAGAATGCAATGAAGGGTGGTTGGGATACACCAAAGCAAATTGGCTATGGTATGGGACTTATCTTTGATGCAATCAATAAAGTTCCTGAGAATAAGAACTTTATAGCATTAGCTCACTTTGAAGAGTATAAAGATAAGAATGGTGATTCTATCTCTTATAAGTATAAGAGTACTGGAAGTATGGTGGACTCTTACATCACACCAGAGGGTAAATTTGAGATAGTTCTCTATGGTAAAGCCACTTATGATGAGAAAGAAAAGAAATCTATCAGAGAGTTTGTAACCAATGATGATGGTGTATATCCAGCAAAAAGTCCTGTTGGAATGTTCCCATTGTATATGCCTAATGATTTAGGTATGGTGGTAGAAAAGGCTAAAGAGTACTACGGATAGAGATGAATTTCTTTCTTATATAAAGTCTGGTAAGTTATCTTTGAATATAGCTACTAGACTTTTAGTAGAGTATTGTGTAACAGAGCATAATAAGGATGTTAATATGACTAATACATTTATTCAATTGCTTATTACAACAGGTCAGTTACAACCTTATATAGAAGAAGTTATAGAGTACTATAAGAAGAAATTTGCTATATGTGAAGTTATAAGGTTAAGAGATAACCAAGTTTTATACATGTATTAAAATTAAAGAGAAGATGAAAGAATTAAGTAGAACAGAACTTGCAACAGTTAAGAGAACTGCTGCTAATGTGAAAACATTCAGAGCTAAGAAAGCTAAGTTAGAAGCACAGAAGGCTAAGATTGATGCAGAACTTGAGTCTGTAAACAAAAGTATTGACTTATTTGAGCAACCTATCATTGAAGTGACTGGTGGTTATACCTCAGAGCAAGTGTTAAATGGTGAAATGGATGCAGCTTTACAACAGTTAAAGACTGCTGAACAGCCTGTTGAGGAAGTAAATGTAACTACTGCGGATGTTAATGTAGAAGCTCCTGCAAATCCCTTCATGCCTACAGAAGAAGCAGGCACAGATGTAAATCCATTGCCTTTTGAAGCATAAGTAATAACATTTTAAACAATTTGAGATATGAATAATTTGAAAAAAGGTGCTAAAGTATTTATGGCTTTTGCCGCAGGCTCTGAATCTAAAGAGAGCAATAGAAAACTCTATATGGGTATTGCTCCTGTATTTGTAACAGCAGTTAACCCTAACAAGGAAATGCTGAGTAAGTTTTATGAGAGTGATATTGATGAAGAGCCTGTATATCTTGGTGAATCTGAGGTAGGTCCTGATGGTAACAAGACTAAAGTTCCTCAAGTAAGAATTGATTTCTTGGTTGTTTCTGATGCTGCTAAGACTAATGGCATTGAGATGAGAACCAAGATTACTTTCTCTATTAAGAAAGCATTCAGATACAACAGAGATAACACCAAAGTTCAGGTGATTGACAAGTATGGTCAGACTGCTTGGCCTACTATTGAGGAAGCTAAAGCACATGCAATTCCTCAGTATGAGAATGGTCCTGCAAACCTTGACAAAGACTATAGACCTGCCTATATTGGTGAAGAAGAGTTGACTGGGTTTATCAAAGCCTATTTGAATATCCCTAACCCATCATTCAGCTACAAAGACAAGAACACTGGTGAACTTGTTACCAAGACTTTGCCTAATCTGGATGATGCTCTGGCTAGACTGGATAGCATTGACAACTATTTCAAGGGTGACTTCAAGGAGCTTGACTCTATCTTGAAACTGCAACCTAAGAATGTTGTGAAGGCATGTTTTGGTGTAAGAACAACTGATGAGAACAAACAATATCAAGCTGTTTATACTCAGAAGTTCTTGAAGAACATTGTTACTAATTACAGCAAACTTGATGCAGATATTCAAGGAAGAAAAGCTGCTGGCTCCTATCCTACAACTGAGTTCAGTATTGAACCTTTGCATGAATATTCTGTAGAGTCAACTGACTTCTCAGCAGGTGCTATGCCTTTCCCTCCTGCAAATCCTACAAATGGTAATGCAGCTCCTGCTGCACAGGTAGGTCCTTGGGGCTGGGTACAGTAATTAAAAATAACCTTTAACTTGAATTGATATATGGCATTTAGTAGTGGTACAACTAGCATAACTCTTAATGATATTCTGAGCAAAGTCAGTGAAGCTGATATACTCTATCATTATTTCAACGTGAGTAATATTCCATGTGTAATATCCAGTCCTCTTAGGGTGGATAAAGCTCCTTCTTTTGGTATTTATACATTAAATGGAAGCAAGATATACTGGAAAGACTTATCTAAGAATACCTCAGGAGGTCTTTGGGATATGCTAGGTGAATATTGGGGGGTGAGTTACAGAGAAGTCTTAAAGAAAGTCTGGGATGACTTACCTAATATATCCACTACTTATGCTAAATCAAACAAGATGGGCAAACCCCAATCAATTAGCAGTTATAGTGAAAATACTGACCTGCAATGCAGAATAAGAGAATGGAGGAAGCATGATATTGAATATTGGCAGTCCTTTGGTATATCTCTTGATTGGCTAAGATATGCAGATATATATCCTATTTCACATAAGATTGTGATTAAGGGAGAGAACAAGTTTATATTTGCTGCTGATAAATATGCTTATGCCTATGTTGAGAGGAAAGAGGGCAAAGTTACTCTCAAAATATACCAACCATTCAATACTAATGGTTATAAATGGTCCAATAAGCATGATAGGTCAGTTATAAGTCTTTGGACTAAAATACCTGAGCAAGGAGATAAACTTATGGTTTGTTCTTCAATGAAGGATGCTTTGTGTGTTTGGGCTAATACAGGTGTGCCATGTATTGCAATTCAAGGTGAAGGTTATGGTATGAGTAATACTGCAATTAGTGAACTTAAAAGGAGATATAAAGAGATTTATATACTACTGGATAATGATGAAGCTGGCTTGGAAGATGCAAGGAAACTGTCAGAGTCCACTGGGTTCACTAATTTAGTGTTACCAGACTATGGAGCTAAAGATTGTAGTGACTTATTCAAGCTCCTTAATAATGTGAATGAGTTCAGACAGGTGATTTTCAGCCTTATAAATGGAGAACAAGTAAACATTAATATCCCATTTTAAATTAAATAACATTGTGGAAGCAAGAAAGATTTTATTCGTGATGAACAACAGTTCAAGTCAGAAAAGTATTATGTCAGAAGCTGAAACTCTTGGTGCTTTGAAGGCAGACATGAGAAGAGCAGGTATCAACTATGACAACATGACATTCTATGAAGGTAGAACAAGAACAGAATTGAAGGATGATGCCTCAGTTCTGCCTACTAATATTCCTGTTGCAGCTAAAGGTACAACCCCTGCCACTACTACCAATGACTTGGTGTTCATGTTGACCACAGCTAACAAGAAGATTAGAAGTGGTGCTGGTGATAGACCTGCTGCTTATGCTAAGATTAAGCAGCTTGGATTGCAGGATGCTTGTAAGGCTAAGTATGGTAAGAACTTCACTCAGTGTAGTACTTCTGATTTGGAGGCACTAATTGCAGGTGCATCCCCTAAAGTTGAACCTAAAGTAGAAGCTGCCCCTATCACAGGTAATACTGCTGTTATTATCAGCAATGCAGGCAATAACAAGCTTCAAGTTTCGAAGATAGTAAAGGAGACTATCAATGTAGGCTTGAAAGAAGCTAAAGGCATCGTTGAGGGTGTTCCTTCAAGAATCCAAGGATTGACTAAGGAAGTTGCTGCTAAGTTTGTAAGTGACTTGATTGGTGCAGGTGCTATGGCATCTATTGAAGGTCAAGGTGGTGCTCCTGCATCTGTTGCACCTGTACAAGTAGTAGATGTAAAGGCAAGAAGAATCTTAGGTCAATTATTGAATCTTCTTATTGATGAAGAGGATTTATATGGCAACTATTCAGAATTGCTTGATGACCTACAAGGTGAATGTGGTGAAACTCAAGCTGTAGAGAAAAAAGCTGAACAGCCTGCTCCTAAGAAAGAAGAAGATAGACTCTCTTCATCAGAATTGGATGCCATGTTTAGTGGTTGGGCAAAGTAAATAACATTAAGAGGTTGGTGAGTATTCATCAGCCTCTTTTTTTTTTGGTGATATATGGAAGAAAGAATAACAGAAAAAATAACAAGCATGTATAACTCTATCATGGAAAAGCCTAATATTATTTATGATATATTTAAGGATTTCTATGGTGAAGAGTTTGTAGATATGCAGAACTACCTATCACTAGAAGAGTATATATCTTTTATTAGGAGGAACTTCTCAGAGGAAAGGATTCTTGAACCAGGGAATAATCTTTATGGTTCTGACAGGTTCAATGAGATATTTATATTAGTTAGATTTCCAGAAGTTAGGGTAACTAATGAAAATGATAGATATATAGACATCTGGGAGTTGTATGCTAAAGTAACTTTTAATTGGAGAGGTGAATCAAGAGGAGACTTCCTGCTAAATAGAGCTGAATATGATGTATTCCAGTTACAGAATAACTATATGCACAGTCATATTCATTCTATACCCACAAGTAACTTCACATCATTTCAATCTCCTTGTTTAGGCAGTGGTCCTATTAGAGATACTCTTGCATTACTAGCAGCAGACTTTGATGAACTAAGATGGCAATTATTCTGTCTTGAGCTTAGTAAATATGTTCAAGTAGAGTCACTTGCTGGAGGTCCTTATAAGAGAATGGAAAATCTTGGTAAGAATAGTATGAGTCGTGGTGAGAGTAATTGGTCTATGTTTAGTGATGAAAATTTGCTTCATTTTAATTCATTTAATAATGAAAGAGTTAGACAATTTGTCAAATGGCTTCTTGAAAGGAAGAAACTCAAGTTTGATTTTACTAACGGTAGTTATGGTATTAGTATGCCATATATCACTTGGAGAATATTCTTGAGCAATGAATTCATTGAATGGTACAATATTCAATATGCTGAGGGTAATGCAACTGCTACATATTTAGACTTGCTTGCAGAAGGTGTACTTGTAAAAGGAATCATCAATAACAACAGGTTCTATTATGATAACAGTGGTAGAGGAACTGACTATTCAAGATATGTAGGAAAGAAAGTATGTATCTTTAAAGGTGAAGAAGTAAGACTAGTGGTAAGGGATTTGGAAAGCAGAGCCAATGATAATAACTTATCTAATTTTATTAACAACAGACTTGCAGAACACATATATAAATGTATTTTGAAAGTAGTAAATTATGAATATGGAAACAACAGTACAGAAACCCAAACTGCTGGACCTAGTAAAACAGTCATCTACATATAAGTTGATTGTAAGCCCAGAATTGGAACAGAAAATAAGATATTACTTGGATAGATTTCCAAGAGATGAATACTCAGGTACTTTATTCTATACAGTATCTGGAAGTTTTGAAACTAAAGACTTGGTAATTAATGCCTTTGATTTCCTATTGCAAGATATAGGAACTAGTGGCTATACTGAGTTTAACCAGTCTCCTGATGTAATAGGTTATATGGTAGAGCATCCAGAGTTACTTGATGAAAAGGTATATCAAGGATTAATGCACTCACATCATATATTAGGTGCATTCTTTAGTGGTACAGACTTAGCTACTCTTAGAGAAGAGGGCACTGATAGAATTCACTTTGTATCCTTGATTATTGATACTAAAGGTACTTATCAAGCAGCTATTACAAGAGTGGTTGTTGAGGAGATGCAGGCTACTGGCTTCATTAAATATCCTACATTTAATGGTCAAGAGGTAACTGGAAGCCCTGTTACTTATAGCTTCAATAGAAAGAAGCTTGAGTACTTTATGCTTGATGTAGAAAGACCTGCCATTGAAAATCCCTTTTCAGAAATGGCTGCTAGGATTGAAGAAGTTAAAGAACAGAAAGCTAAAGCTGCTAAAGAAAAAGCTGCAACAACTCCTTATGGTAACTATGGTGGTGGCTATAATAACTATGGTCAATATGGAAACTGGGGTAAGAAAGAGGATAAACCAGCAGTACCTACAAATGGCATCAGTTACCAGACTAATGTAGGAAGAGGTAATCTAGCAGTACCTACAAATCCTAACTATGTACCACCTGTACAGAATGAGTTACCTTTTGAAGAACCTGATGTTGATGTGCCACCTCCTTATGGTCATGTTAAAGTTGACCCTGAGACTATTAATGATTTAGCTGCTCAGTTAGTTACTGGTGACATTAATTACTTTAAACTAACTGATACAACTCTTGATGAATTAGCTAGAGCTGGTGAAGAGATGTTTGAACAAAGGTTTGAAGATGAAGAGCTATTCCATGCTTGGGCAGAACAATATGTAGAGTTCCTTGTGTACTATACAGAAGACCCTAAGCTTGAGATGTTTGATGATGAAGTACTTGCTGCATTAATTGCACATGACTTAGCAGAGGTGCTTAGTGCACTCACTACTAAAGGTAAGTATATTAATCAGTTCATTGAAATATTAAATAGATATATCATTTAATTATGAATGAAGAAGAAAGAGTAATAGAAGCAGTGCCTACTGATTATGAAGAGGCTATGCAGACTGCTACATTTGATGAGGCTCCAATACCTGTTGTAGAGGAGCCATTATCTTCTGATTTAGCTGCACTAATAGAAGAAGCTAATAGATTTTTAGCTAGTAGAGAGGTTGAAGAAATTACCCAATACCTTACTAATGCAGAAGAATTGCAAGAGATAGTTGAGAATACTCTAATTGAGATGGAAGAAAGTGAAGAATCAACCCTTATAGATGATACTCTTCAAGGGACTAGGGTGCCATCAGTAGAATTGACACCAGAGGAACAAGCTGCACTTGACCAAGCAATTGCTACTCAAGACAGTGAGATACCTGTGAATTCTGCTACTCTGCAACTGCAAGAATCTACAAGTAGATTTAGTGGTGCTGTCTGGTATGAAGCTATTCGACAGAAATCTATTATATTAGCTGGATTAGGTGGTATTGGTAGTTATGTTGCATTTCTATTAGCTAGAATGCAACCAGCTAGAATCACTATGTATGATGATGATAGAGTAGAAGCTGTTAATATGTCAGGTCAGTTGTATAGTGTAACAGATGTAGGAAACTATAAAGGTAATGCCATTTATCAAATGATGAAGAATTATGGTAACTTCTATAATGGTAATGTGAATACTCAAAGATTTACTGACCAATCCTTAGGAGGTCCTATAATGATTTGTGGCTTTGATAACATGGAAGCAAGAAAGGTATTCTATCAAAGTTGGAAGAACTGGAGAGACACAACTGATGATCCATCTAAATGTCTATTCATTGATGGTAGATTAGCAGCAGAAGAATTTCAAGTAATTGCAATTCAAGGTGATGATGAAAGGGCAATGAAACTCTATGAAGAAGAGTGGTTATTTAGTGATGCAGAGGCAGAAGAAACTCTCTGTAGCTATAAACAAACTACATTTATGGCTAATATGATTGGCTCAGTTATGGTCAATATATTTGTTAACTTTGTAGCTAATGAATGTGACCCAGTATTCCCAAGAGATGTGCCCTTCCTTACTACCTATGATGCAATTACTATGTATTATAAAGTAGAAATGTAGTATGGCAGTAACAATTAACTATAGATTTGCTAGTACAATTGCTGGCTTATTCAGATATGAAGGAAGTGATGAGTATCCTCATTTATCTCAAGCAGGTATAAGTTGGTCTAATAATAATGTGCTTAATAGGTTCACTAAATGTGATTTAAGTGGTCCAGAGTTTGAGGTTCCAGTTGCTATAAGAGGTTATGCTGAGAGAGAACTAAGAACTACTATTGGGAAAACCTTTTCAAGTATAGGAGAAAAAGAGTTAGTGGTTCCTATAATTCAGCAGAGTTATATTAATAACAAAAGAACTGCTGATTCTATACTCAATCAACTCCTTGAATCTACCATTCAATATGGCATGGTGAATATAAAGACAAACAAAGATATTGAGTATCATGGAGGAAGAGGCTATATCTTTGATGCTAATTTTAACCCTATATTCTTTGCTACTCTGATAGGTCATTATGATGTTGAAGATGTCGGCAATAGAGTGAGAGGTTGGACTTGGACTGAATGTAGAGTGTATTTACATCCTAATATAATCATTGACGGTAGTGACTTAATAGGTAAAGGTATAATGAAGAAAGTTCTTCCTTATTTGTTAAGTAGCAGAGAGGTTCTTCCTTATTCTAGGGGAAATTGGATAAAAATAAGTGAGAATATTAAAGTCAAGGTTATTATTGAAGATGCTAGTAGGTTCTTTAGAACTCCTACACCTATGAGAGCTGACTTTACTAATGAAGAGATGAATGAAATGTTAGCAGCTCATGCAGATGAAGTTGTAAGACAGTTTAAGTTATGACACTAAATGAATATTTTGGTAATTGGATTAGAGTTATAGATGTTAATGAGTTGAATAAGGTTACTGGGATTATAGGCAATATAAGAAAACCTATATGTCCTAGTATTCCTGATGTATTCAGGTCATTCACTCTGTGTCCCTATGAAGACTTGAAGGTAGTTATGATAGGACAGGACCCATATCCACAGAAAGATGTGGCTACTGGTATCCTATTTGGTAACAGGAGTGAGGTAAGCGAAGATAACTTATCTCCTTCACTAAAGATTGTTAAAGAGGCATCTATTAATTTTGAGGTTCCACATAATAGTATTATCTTTGACCAGACTTTAGAAAGTTGGGCTAATCAAGGTATATTGATGATAAACTCAGCATTAACTGTAGAGATGAATAAAGTGGGAAGTCATACAATGTTATGGAGACCTTTCATCACTAAGTTATTAAAGAACTTATCAGAGTGGAATACAGGTATAATCTATGTTCTATTTGGAGAACAAGCTAGAACATTTATACCTTATATTAATAGCAAGTCTAATATCATTCTTGAGGAAAAGCATCCAGCCTACTATGCTAGAATAGAAAAGAGGATGCCTTCAACAGTCTTTGAAGAAGTAAGCAAACTAACAAAAGAGAAGTATGGTGAACCTATTAAATGGTTCCAAGAGTATTAATAAATAATAATTTCAATCATGAAAAAGTATGTATTTATAAAAACAGGTGGGGCTGTAGAGTTAGGTCAGAAATTGGCTAGAGTTGTAGACACATTTATGGGTCCTATCACAGTTGAAGAAGTAGAGATTACAGAGAAAACACTACCTAAGTTTATTAAGGAAGGTGTAATCTCAGTACAGGAAGAAGAACCTAAATGCACTCATGTGAATATTAACTATTACATTGAACATCTTGCTGCAAGAATTAACTGGAAACCTGAAAACTTGCTTAAATATTTGGAAAACTTAGCTAGTATCAATGAAGCTGCTGTGTTCTCAATTCTGTTGAGAGAAGTTGCAATTGTGTTAGATAAGAAATATCCAGACCATATTGAAAGAAGCAAGGAGATTTATGTCATTGGCATGACTGATGGTGAGATTCATAAACTGAGAGAGTTACATAAGGTAAAGAATTTCAGAAACTTTGCTGCATTCAGAACTATTGAAGATGCTCTATGCGCTAAACATATTCTGAAAGATTTTATGAAAGAATTGTTTAAGAGAGGTGGAAAATAAGAAGGTCAAAAATGCTACCCCAACAGTAAGTAATGGTATTGAGTTCAAGTCCAAGATTGAAGTTATGGTATATAATACCCTAGTTCAACATGGATTTGAACCTCAATATGAACCTATTACTTATGTAATCTGGAGTGGATTTAGACCTACTATACCTTTCTATACAAGGAATGAGAAAACTAAACAACAGATACTCAACCTTAGGAAACTAGTGGATGTAACATACACCCCAGACTTCTACATAGAGTACAAAGGATTAAAGATTATCATTGAAGCTAAAGGCTTTGAGAATGATGTCTGGCCTTACAAGTTTAAGATGTTCAGACATTTGCTTGAACAACAGCCAGATAAAGATAAGTATTTAATCTTTGAGATATTCACAAAGAAACAATTGTTGGAAGCCATAGAAATAATTAAAGGTTATGGAACCAGTAGAGAGAATGATGAACTTAACCAAGTGCCTACCAAAGGGTGATATTGTGTTAGCACAGAGATTCACTGATTCAAGAGATTTTGAGTCATTGCAGGAGCTTGTTGATTCAGCTATCATTAAGGTAAGAAAGAGTTTAAGGAGTGATAATCCTAAAGAGGAGTATCTTAGTTTAGATATGGATGAATTGGTCAAACTGAAAGCAGAGGTAGATGTTTATGTAGAACAGTTACAAATACCTTATCAGGATGATGTAGAGGAGTTTGAAGATTATGCAGAAGAGTATTAAGTCCATAAGTTGGCAAGTTACAGAATCTGTTTATAGAGCAGACCCAGCTATCAGTTATTCTACACTAAGTAGGTTTGATAGAGAAGGTTGGAGAAAGATTGGAAGTCTCTTTGATAAGATTGAGTCACCAGCATTGAGATTTGGTAGTGCAGTTGATACTATGTTGACTGATGGTGAAACAGCTTTTACTCAGAGATTTATGGTGTGTGAATTTCCATCGTTATCAGAAGTATTAATATCATTAACTAAAGAGTTATTCAATGGTTATGGTAGAGACTATAGAAGTCTTGATTTAGTACCTGATGAGATAATATTAGCACACTCACTATCCTATCAATCTAATTGGGGAGATGAAGCTAAACTCAAACATATTAGAAGTAAATGTGGAGATTATTATAAGTTACTTGCACTGTCAGCAGATAAAGAAATCTTGTCTCAGAAAGACTATGATGATACTGTTGCTTGTGTTAATGAACTTAAGACTAATCCTTATACTAAGGGATTCTTTAAAACCAATCCATTTGATACTAGATTTGAAAAGGAATTCCAATTGAAGTTCAAAGCTGAATTTAATGGAATATCTATCAGATGTATGTTTGATGAGTTAGTAGTTGACCATCAAGAGAAGATAATTTATCCTATTGACTTAAAGACTTCTGGTCATGCAGAGGAAGACTTTGAACAATCATTTGTTACATGGAGATATATGATACAAGCACAGCTTTATACATATATACTTCAACAAGTAATTAGTAAAGATGAATACTTCAAGGACTTCAAGATTGCACACTATAGTTTTATAGTAATTAATAGGTTTACATTAGCTCCACTTGTATGGAGGTATTATGGTAACTTTAGTGAAGTTGATATGAAGGATGATAAAGGTAATATATATAGAAATTGGAGGAAACTTCTTGTAGAACTTCATTATTACTTACAGTCACCAGATATTAAATACACTAAAGAAGCTAGAGAAAGGAATGGTATTATGAAAATAAGTAATTTACAGCCAGTATGACAGAGTTAGAATATTTTAAAGGTGATGAACTTGCAGCCTCAACTTGGAGAAATAAGTATGCAGCAGATGGAGAACAAACTCCTGATGATACTCATAGAAGATTAGCTAAGGAATTTGCAAGAGTAGAAAGTAATTATAACTGGAAGAGTAATATAAATAGGGCTTTTAGTAATTTATCAAACTATGGCTATGTTAGACCACAACTTGATGAAGAGGCTATCTATCAGTTATTCAAGGACTTCAAGTATATTATACCTGGAGGTTCAGTTATGTCTGGTTGTGGAACTGGAGCATTGGTAAGTCTTAGTAATTGCTTTGTAATAGGCAGTCCAAAGGACAGTTATGCAGAGATAATGAAGACAAGAAGCCAGCAGGCTCAACTTATGAAGAGAAGGGGTGGAGTTGGTTATGATTTATCTCAACTTAGACCAAGAGGAGCTAAGGTTAATAATGCAGCTAAATCTTCAACTGGTGCAGCATCTTTTATGGATGTATGTTCAGATATAACCAATGAAGTAGCTCAGAATGGAAGAAGAGGTGCTCTTATGTTAAGTATGAGTATCAATCATCCTGATATTGAGGAGTTTATAACCAAGAAGCAGGACTTAACTAAGGTAACTGGAGCTAATATATCAGTTAAGGTTACTGATGAGTTTATGCAAGCTGTAGAGAAGGATGAAGATTATATTCTCAGATTCCCAGTAGATGAAAGTGTACCTCAAGGTCTTATGATTGAGGAGATGCCATATAATGAATTATGGTTCTTTTCAGATGATGACCATCCTAACTCTTTCTTTAAGAAAGTAAGAGCAAGAGAGTTATGGAATACTCTTATGCACTGTGCTTGGAATACTGCTGAACCGGGGATTATGTTTGAAGGAGCAATGCACAACTATTCTCCTGATGGTGTATATCCTGACTTTAAGATGGTGAGTACAAATCCTTGTGGTAGACAATTTTGCTGCAAGTAAAACATTACGAGAATTGCTGGAAACCTGTTAAAACATCTATAGATGTGTTGGGCAATCAGCAGCCAAGCCTTAGTTATTAACTAAGGAAGGTTCACAGACTATGTACGTAATATCAATATTATTTATATTTTAGTTATGGAAGAAATGAATAAAAGTTTTTATGAAAGAGCTAAGGAATTAGCTGAAAGTTGTAATAGAGTTAAAGATAATGGAGTATATGAAACATTAGCAAAAGAGTTTCATATAGGTTTAAGAAATGCTGGAGATAGATTCAAAAGTTTATTTGGTAAACCTGTAAGAGATTATATTGCTGATATTAATACTCCATCAAAAGAAGTTTTAAGAGATGCTATAATTAGATGTGATACCCAAGAAGATTTACTCAAATTCCTTAATATTCATTATGATTGGATTAAAGGGTTATATGACAAATACTTCAAAGTGTCCACATTTAGAGCAGCTAAACTTAAGCTATTTAATGAGTTTGATATTATAGAATATAATCCAACTATAGAAGACAATCTTGCTATCTTAGTTTCTCAGAAACTTGGAGATGGAAGTTTTGAGTTCTATGAGGGTAGGAGTAGTTTAAAGATAGAACATGGCTATAAGCAGTATGATTATTTGAAGTTCAAAGTTAATCTATTGAAGAAAGCCTTTCCTACTGTAGCTGGATTAGAGACTATAAGTAAAAGAGAAAGTAATAGTTACATTTCTTATTCTTGGAGAAGTAACAACCTAAGAAACAGATATATGGATATTATAAAGGAGAACCAAGATTGGGATTTAATCAAAAGATTAACTCCATTTGGCTGGATGTTATGGTATCTTGATGATGGTAATCTATATTTATCTGATAACTCAAATCAATTAAGTATAGCTATTCATAGTGTACATACAAGATTGGCAGCCATAGAGGAACTTAAAACTTATGGTTTTGAGTTTGCAAGCTACAATGAATGTATTACCATCTCTGATAAACTTACTATCATAAAATTCTTAAATTGTTTCATAAAACCCTTTATTCATTTAATACCAGAATGTATGAAATATAAATGTATTGTAAAGATATAGTCGGGAGTAATCTATTAAATTAGATTACTTTGGAAATACCAATGGGTCCATTTGATAGCTGTAGGTTGATTCATATTAATTTGAGTAGCTATATTGTAGACCCATTTACAGATAAGGCTCACATTGATGAAGAGTTACTCTACATGCACTCTTATGAAGCTATGAGATTAGCTGATGATTTAGTTGATTTGGAGATTGAAGCTGTAGATAAGATTATTAATACAGTTAAAGATGATTCTGATGATACTGAGTTCAAACTATGGAGTAAAATCAAGGAGACTGCAATTCAAGGAAGGAGAGCTGGTTTAGGTTTCACTGGCTTAGCTGATGCAATAGCTATGTTAGGCTTGAAGTATGACTCTGATGAAGGAATCAATAAAGTTGAATCTTTAATGAGAATCATGTTCAAAGGTCAACTTGATAGTAATATTGATATGGCTATTGAGAGGGGTGCATTTCCTATTTGGAATGTTAGGCAAGAATTTCATGCTGGATGGGATGATGGTGGAAGTGGTCAGAATGACTGGTTCACTATATTATGCAAAGATTATAATAGTGAAGCAAGGAGAATGTTTCAATATGGTAGAAGGAACATAAGTTGGTCTACTGTAGCTCCTACTGGAACTGTAAGTATCATGGCTGGTACAAGTAGTGGTATTGAGCCTGTATTCATGCCTTTCTATCAGAGAAAGAGAAAGTGTATGTCTGAAAGTGACAGGGTAGATTATGTAGATAAAGTAGGTGAGAAATACACCTTGTTTACAGTGGTTCATCCTAACTTGAAGAGATGGGCAATAGAAACTATGAACTACAGTGAGTCAGAAGTCAATGAATGGAGCTTAGGAGTATGGAAGGAAGTCTGGAAGGAAAGTCCTTATTATGGTTCTACTGCACCAGAGATTGATTGGAGACAGAGAGTTAAATTACAGGGAGTAGTTCAGAAATATATTACTCACAGTATCAGTAGTACAGTTAATCTGGCTAAGGAAACTACAGAAGAAGAGATTGCTGACATCTATATTGAGGCATGGAAACAAGGATTGAAAGGTATCACTATTTATAGAGATGGATGCAGGGAAGGTGTATTAACTCAGGTTGAGAAACCTAAAACTATTGAAGGAAGACAAGCTCCTAAGAGACCTAAAGTTCTTGAAGCTGATTACTATCAAGTTAAAGTCAAGAAAGAGCAGTTTATAGTTCTTGTAGGGCTTCTTGAAGGTAAACCTTATGAAGTGTTTGCATTCAGACCTCTCAATCCTGTTAATATTCCAGCACATAAAGGTACTATTACTAAGGTAAGTAAGATGCACTATAGCTTTGATTCTGAACATATTAATATATCTAACCTAGAGTTAGCTAATACTAATATTGAAGAGAATGCAGCTACACTATACTCTTCAATGTTGTTGAGACATGGTGTAGATATTAACTATATTATCAAGACTGCAAGAAAAGTCAATGATAATATTAGTTCATTTAGTTCAGCTATGTGTAGAATACTGGCTAAGTATATACCTAATGGTGAAGTAAAGGGTGAAGTATGCCCTGATTGTGGAGGAACTTTAGTGAGGGAAGGTGGTTGCATTCACTGTAAAGACTGTGGCTACTCAAAATGCTTGTAACATAAAAATTGAAACTAAGTTTAATATGGGGGATTCTGCTTTTGTTATGTATAATAACAAGGCAGTTCCCATACTTATTATGGGAGTACATTACTCTTTAGATAGATATGCAGGTGAAATAACCTATTACTCTGCAAACATATCAACTGGTAATGGTCTGGAGAGGTTTAAAGAAAAAGAAGTATTCAAAACTAAAAAGGAATTATTAGAATCATTATGAAATTAAAGATAAAGATAAGAGAAATAACAGAAGGCTGTATGCCTGAAATAATAGAGAAAGGTGACTGGATTGACCTTAGGGCAGCAGAGGATGTAGTGTTAAAAGCACCTCAAGCTGGTGTAAGGAAGAGAAGAACTATTGATGGTGAAGTAGTAAGTCATAGAGATGTATCTTTTGATTATTACTTGCTTAACTTAGGAGTAGCAATACAACTTCCAGTTGGCTTTGAAGCAATTGTGGATGCAAGAAGTAGCACTCCTAGTAAGTTAGGTATAATCTGTGCTAATAGTCAAGGGGTAATTGATAATTCATATCAGGGAAATGATGATGAATGGAAGTTCCCTGCTATTGCTATCAGAGATACTACTATTTATAAAGGTGATAGAATCTGCCAATTCAGGATTCAGTTAAGTCAGAAAGCTACTATGTGGCAGAAGCTTAAATGGCTCTTTAGCTCAGGCATTGAACTTGTAAAGGTTCAGAAATTGAATGGTAACAACAGAACTGGAATAGGTAGTACTGGTATTAAGTAATAACTCTAAAAAAAAAGATGAGAACATGATAACAAATATATTATTTGTGGTAGGATTAGCACTTCTGGCTGCTCTCTTTGCCAAGGTGGTTGATATAGCTAGAAAGGGAGATACAAGAATGTTGGCAGATAAGATGTCATTCAGAGAAACATTGGATTTAACTGAACTTCCTATTGTTACCTTTAGGAACAATGGTAAGAAGTTCAATTTTCTACTTGATACTGGTGCCACTAATTCAGTAATTAATAAGTCTGCACTTGCAGATATGGTCTCTAGTCCTACTGGGAAGAAAGATTCTATCTATGGGTCTGATGGTAATAAAGAAGAAGTTGATATAGTTTCAATAGGTATTAGTTATAAAGATAATACCTTTGATGAGGAGTTCTATGCTAAAGACTTAGATGCTGCCTTTGGTAATTTAAAGGTTAGTCATGGAGTGAACCTGCATGGCATTTTAGGTAATTCTTTCTTCCAAAGATATAGATATGTCATAGACTTTGATAAACTTGTAGCATATTCAGCAGTATAATGGAGGATA
>ERZ780149.2609-NODE-2609-length-16452-cov-6.988474_pt1 | contig 16452 bp, 17 predicted proteins | sample MGYA00511367_ERZ780149 | MGnify/ENA primary metagenome ERZ780149 (study PRJEB29588, sample SAMEA2153852) | human gut metagenome | biome: human gut; feature: human-associated habitat; material: faeces | place: Denmark | collected 2008/2010 ... | reverse complement strand
GAAATTAAGAACCTTACGAGGCCTGGCGTTAATAAGCGCCAGGTTTCGTTTTAGCATGGCCGGAACAACACGGGAGAGGTTTCTGCCCTTCGGGTAAAACTCTCGAAGGTGAAAGTCTGGAAAGACAGCTCATCTTGATCAAAGCACAGTATGACGCCTGTGATCGTGAAAAGTTCACGATCTATGAAAACTACCGCGAAGGGAAGCTGGCTCCGGAAGAGTATCTTTTCTCCAAAGACTCCCTTACGCAAAAACAAGCTGCCCTGAAAGAGCAGCTTGTGACCTGTGAGACTCAGTTTGAAGCATTTCGTCATCAAGGTCTTGATGCAGAAGAACGACATGAGACAGCAAGCCGGATGACTGGCTTGCACGATGACAAACTCAGAGAGCATCTGTACGATGCGATTGAACGTGTACTTGTTTATGACACCGAAACAATCGAAATTGTCTGGAAGTTCAACGAAGCAAAAATCGACACCGATGAAAATATCGGAGTTGCAAAGTGACTCCGATGTTTTATTTCGGGGCAAAACTGTCGAATTTGCTCCTAAAATAACATAATCTATCGAAACCTCGCAGGTGCATCGTAGCACCGTCCGGAAAGCCCAGAGCCATTGATATTAAAGGCTTTTCGGATAGTTTGCAAAATTTTTTTGCACCTGCTTGACATAAAGGGACAATCTGGGGAGGATAGTGATTCCAAAGGAGATCTGCAGAACACACGAATCCGGGAATGAAATCCGTATGCAGAAGTGTTAGATGAACGCTGCAACCAACCATAGAATCCTGGAAGCAGTGTTCTGTCTGGCGCTTATGTCATGGGGATGACCTCGAATTCCTGATTCAGTAAGTCAAAAAAATACAGTGTTCCGGTTCTGACGGGGCGGTTGGTGAGAAACTTTACGCACAGGGAAACCTGCATAGAGGCGCACAGGGCGGGAGTGAAGCTCAGAACGCTCTTATTTTTGAGTGCAGCCCCGTCGGGGTACAGTAAGTCTATCAAATGATCGCCGGGGCAGGAGATTGCGGCCTGAGCAACCCAGCCGTTGACGGCACCGTAGATCAGGGGAATTCCAGCACGTTCACAGGCATTCGCGAGGATTTGCCGTGACTGGATATTGTCCAGACCGTCCAGAACCGCATCACAGTCTGTAAGAAGGGCGGCTGCGTTTTCTTCCGTAAGAAATTCCCCCACGGCGTGAACCGCAACATCGGGATTCACACGCCGGACTCTTTCCGCGGCGGTCTGTGCTTTCCCAACGCCCAGCAAGGAAACTTCGGACAACAGCTGACGGTTCAGATTGGATGGCTCAAATGCATCACCGTCCACCACCCGCAGAGAGCCTATGCCAATGCGGGCAAGCATATCGATGAGATGCCCGCCCAGACCGCCGCAGCCAACCACCAGAACACGTTTGCGCCGAAGCAGCTCGCATTCCGCTTCGCTCAGGGCGGGGACATTGCGCGCATATCTGGGATCCATCGTTCAGCCGCCTCCCACGGGGGGAAACAGAGCCACGATATCCCCGTCCTTCACTTCCGATTCCGGCTTGTGATGAAAACCGTTGATGAGCAGAATAGACACTTCTTCTTGGGGAATGTTCATCCGGTCAAGGATATCCCCAGCACAGGCGATACCCTCCGGCGATAGCAGCGTGACTTTATCCCTGCCTTGGCGCAAGGTTGCAAAAACGCGAACTTCAATCATGAAAATTCTCCTTTGCAAAAGAAATCGGGGAGGGGACTTGCCCCCTCCCCATTAATTATATTGTATCACTTGCCAACACACTCGTCCAGACCCAGTTTCTTCAGGGTTTCATCGGTGGGGAATGCGTTGACCCAGCCACGAGCTTCGTAGTATTCGGGCAGAGTCAGAGGCAGCTTGGAGGTCATACCGGTGGAGGGGCCGTTTACAATGGGCTCTTCCAGCAGCCGCTTGGGCAGACGATCGTCCTCAGGCTTCATACCGGCAGCCTTGTTGAACATTCTCTCGATGTTGTAGATACGGTCGCCAATCTCCAGAACCTGTTCGATGGTCCAGTTGGTGCCGGTGGCGGCGTTCAGCAGGTCGGTGTACTCCTTGGCGCCCATGGCGAAGGAGGTAAACAGACAGTGACCCATGGAGTCGATGACAGCCGTCAGATCCTGGAAGGTCTTGGCCCAAGCTGCCTTTTCGTTGGTAACGGTACGATCCAGCTGCTGGGGCAGACCCAGAACCTCGGGGCTGATCATATAGCCGCGGACATGAGCCGCGCCGCAGTTAGCGGTGGCATAGGTGATGCCGATACCCTGAATGGCGCGGGCGTCGTAGGCGGGGATCTCCTGTTTTTTGACGCTCATGGAATACTCGGGATGGCCGTATGCCTCGCACAGGCGGGCGGAGCCGGAGCTCATCAGCCAGTCAAGCTCGGTTTCAGGATTGCCCATACGCTTGGTCCACTCCACCAATGCCCTGGTGGAACCCCATTCCAGAGGTACACCGGCGCACTCTTCCTCCTTGATGTAGCCTCTCTGGTACAGCTCCATGGCAGCGGCGATGGTGCAGGGGACGGAAATAGCATCCAGACCATACTCGTTGCAGAGCATATTGCACTCATCGATGACGTTCAGATCATTGTTGCCGCAGTTGCCGCCATAGGCCCACAGGGGCTCGTATTCAGGACCGCCGACGACCTTGCCATTGACATTGATCACGCGGCCACAGGCGATGGGGCAGAGATGGCAGGCACCGGGCTTGACCAGGTATTTCTCAGCCAGAGTTTCGCCGGAGATATCGTCAGCCTTGTCGTAATAGCTTCTCTGCCAGTTATTGGTGGGGAAAGCACCGATGTTGTTGACAATGTTCACGAGAACAGCGGTACCCAGTTGCCGCAGGCCGGAACCGGTAACGGGGTTGGCCTTCAGAACATTCATAGCGTTTTTGGCTGCCACCCTCAGGGCATCCAGGTCTGCAATGTTGTCCAGTCTTTTGCGGGTTGCCTTGACCACGATGGCTTTCAGCTTCTTGCTGCCCATGACAGCACCGACACCGGAACGACCGGCGGCACGGTCCTTATCGTTCATAATGGCGGCAAGCAGCACCTTCTTCTCACCGGCGGGGCCGATGTTCAGAACGGAAACGTCAGCACCGTGCTTTGCCTTGAGCTGCTCGTCAATGGCTTCGCTCATGACACCTACATATTCCCGGGCATCCAGCAGCTCAATCTTATCGTCGTCAATGTTGATGTAGGTCCAGTCGGGAGCTTCACCTTCCACAATGATGGCATCCCAACCGGCGTACTTCAGCTTGGCACCCCAGATACCGCCGGAGTTGGAGCAGGCAATCATGCCGGTAAGGGGGGACTTTGTGCAGACCATGTAGCGGCCTGTGGAAGGGGCGGCAGCGCCGGTCATAGGACCGGTTATGTAGATCAGCTTGTTTTCCGGGGACAGGGGATCGACGGTGGCAATGCCCTCGTCATAGAGCATCTTGGTGCCAAGACCACGGCCGCCAATGAACTTGTGGGCAAGTTCCAGATCCAGAGGTTCCACTTTGATCTCGCCGGTGGTCAGATTGATGCGGGCAATTTTTTCGTAGTATGCGCCAGCCATATGCAATACCTCCATAAAAATTTGAAATTGAGCTTACAATTTGTATATGTTTTTGTATATGTTTATTATAGTGGAAATAACAGGGGTATCAAGAGCGGATGTGCATTTTTGTGTGAAACCGCATGAAACTGTATCATTTTATGCGAAGAGATTTTAGTACTTCGACGAGATGACGCACAAAATGGCGTGAAATCGCATAAAATACTTGAAATATTGCACCAAGCACTTGTGCAATTTGGAAAGGTGAAGTATAATCAATAGAAAACGATTGCAAGGAGGCGGCAGTATGGCGCAGAATCAGTCCCTGTCTACTCAGGAGGTTGCAGACATTCTCCATGTCAGCAAGTCCACCATTTACGACCTGATTCGCAAGGGAGAAATCTATTCCTATAAAATCGGGCGAAAGGTTCGTTTTACGCAGGAGGATGTGGATGCCTATATTGCCCGCTCCCGGCACGAGCATTCCACTCCCCCGGTGCAGCGCATCGATACCCACTCCACGTTGCTGACACCTGCTGAGGAAAAGGCGCCGGAGATGATCATCTCCGGGCAGGATGTTGTGCTGGACATTTTGGCAAATTATCTTCATCAGGAGGATATCAACGCCGGTCGTACATATCTGTCTAGCTTTGAAGGTCTGCTGGCACTGTATCAGGGAAAGGTGGACGCTGCGGCCTGCCATCTGTATGATGGAAAAGAGTGCAATGCCTCCTTTGTGCGAAGCCTGATGCCCGGGGTGTCCGCAGTGCTGGTGAACCTGTCCTACCGCACCCAGGGCTTTTATGTTCGCAAAAGCAATCCCAAGCACATAACTGGGTGGGAGGATCTGCGCCGGGCTGACATCTCCATCCTCAACCGCCGGGTTGGTTCCTCATCCAGGATCCTGCTGGATACCCAGCTAAAAAAACTGGAAATCCCCTCCGGACAGCTAAAGGGCTACGACAAGATTATGAGTTCTCACCTTACGATGGCATCTGCCATTGCCGCAGGGGATGCGGATCTTGCCATTGGCACGGAGCGGATAACGCATCAGCTGGAGGGGCTTGACTTCATCCCACTGCTGGAGGAACGGTTCGATCTTGTTTTGCAGAAGGAATCGCTGGAAAATCCGGCTGTAGTCAAAATGCTTGCAATCCTGTCCTCACCTGTGTTCCGCAGGGAGGTGGCCCACTTCTCCGGCAATGACTACCGGGACCTGGGTAAGATCATTATGGAGGTCTAGTATGCTGTATGTAAAAACGCCGGAAGAAGTTCTTGCGCTGATAGAATCGGAGTTTTCCCCGCTTGAACAGGCAGAATTTGTAGCTCTGTCTGAGGCTGTGGGCAGAGTTCTGGCGGAGGATATTGCGGCGCGGGAATATGTGCCGGATTTTGACCGCTCCACAGTGGATGGCTTTGCGGTTCGCGCCAGTGACACCTTCGGCTGCAGCGATGCCATCCCGGCGATCCTGCCACTGCAGGCCACGGTGCTGATGGGCGAAGGCGCCGACTATCTGCTGAATGAGGGGGAATGTGTAGCCGTTCCCACCGGCGGCGCAGTGCCCAGGGGTACTGACGGTGTGGTGATGGTGGAATACACGGAGGACTACGGCGACGGCACCATCGGTGTTGCCAAACCTGCGGCGCCGGGCATGAATCTGATTTTCCGGGGGGATGATGTGTATCCCGGAAAGGTGATTCTGCACAAAGGCCGCTCCCTGTCTTCTGCCGACATTGGTGCGCTGGCTGCCATTGGCCGGGTGCAGGTGCCGGTGGTGAAAAAAGTGACCGTGGGCGTCATTTCTACCGGTGACGAGCTGGTTCCTCCGGAGGCGCAGCCCGGCCCCGGACAGGTGCGGGACGTGAACAGTCCCATGCTGGAGGCAATGCTCTCCACATTTGGGTGCCATGTTGTCAACTATGGGATTGTGGTGGATGATGAGGCACTGCTTTCTCAAAAGGTCAATCAGGCCATTGCGGAATGTGATGCCGTGCTGCTGTCCGGAGGCAGCAGTGTCGGAGTGAAGGATGCCGCCTGCCGCATCATTGAATCCGCAGGCCAGCTTCTGCTTCACGGCATTGCCATTAAGCCCGGAAAACCAACCATTCTGGGAAAAGCCGGGAAAAAGCCCATTGTGGGTCTGCCCGGGCATCCGGTGGCTGCCTACTTTATCACAAAACTTTTTGTACAGCCCCTGCTGGGACGGCTGATGGATCGGGACATGACTGCCTATACCGTTACTGCCAGGGTTACAGAGAGCATCAGTGCCAACCATGGCAGAGCCCAGTATCACTGCTGCCGGCTGACAGGAACAGGCGGCGAGCTTTATGCCCAACCCATTCGGGGAAAATCCGGCCTTATCACCACTCTGGCAGGGACCGACGGCTATTTCTGCATCAGTCGGGATTGTGAAGGCTTACCCCAGGGAGCGGAAATTCAGGTAACGATTACTTCAGGAGTGTAATTTTATGGGATTTGAATATTTGACCAATGTGCCGCTTGCGCAGGCACGGAAGGAATATCTGGAGCGGCTGGTAAGCGGCGGTTTTGGGTCAAAGACAGAAATCATTCCTGTCTTTGAAAGCTGCGGTAGGGTGACGGCAAAGGCAGTCTATGCCCACATCTGCGCCCCGCACTATGCCGCCAGTGCCATGGATGGTGTGGCGGTTTCCGCAAAAGAAACCTTCGGCGCGACGGAAACGACCCCTGTTACTCTAAAGCCGGACCAGTTTCTTGTGCTGGACACCGGCGACCCGATTCCGGAGGACAAAGATGCAGTCATCATGGTGGAGGACATTGTGAAGAATGGAGATGGTTCCATCACCATTCACGCAGCCGCAGCCCCGTGGCAGCATATCCGCCAGATCGGCGAGGATGTATGCGCCGGGGAAATGATTTTGCCCAGCCATATGACCGTTTCCCCGGCTGCCATTGGTGCGATGATTGCCGGCGGTGTGCTGGAAATTGAAGTGATTCGCAAACCTGTGGTGGGCATCATCCCCACAGGGGACGAGATTATCCCGCCCTGTACAGACCCGAAGCCCGGGGATATTCTGGAATTCAATGGCTCCATTTTTTCCGCAATGGTGCGTTCCTGGGGCGCAGAGGCGGTGGTCTATCCCATTGTTCCGGATAAATTTGACCAGATCAAAGAAATGGTTGCCAAAGCGGCAGACGAGTGCGATATGGTAATTCTCAATGCCGGTTCTTCTGCCGGACGGGAGGATTTCTCGGCTCGGGTCATCCGGGAACTGGGTGAGGTGCTGTACCATGGCATCGCCATCAAGCCCGGCAAGCCTGCCATTCTGGGCTGCCGGGGAGAGAAGGTCATTCTTGGAGTGCCCGGTTATCCGGTGTCCGGCATCATCGTCATTGAGCAGCTGCTGAAGCCCCTGATTGACCACTGGCTGAAAGCACCGGCAGCCACTGACACATATGTGAACGCAACCCTTACCCGGCCTGTTGTCAGCGGTCTGAAATATCAGGAGTTTGTCCGTGTTCGCATGGGCTGCGTAGGCGGCAGGCTGATGGCCAGCCCCCTGAGCCGGGGCAGCGGCGTGGTTTCTTCTTTTATGAAGGCCGATGGCATTCTGGAAGTACCCCAGGGACTGGAGGGCTACGAGGCGGGAGAGGAAGTGAGTGTCCGCCTGCTGAGCCCCTTAGAAAAGCTGCACAATACGCTGGTGGTTATCGGCAGCCATGATCCGCTGCTGGACGAGCTGGCAGATATGCTCCATTTGGAGGACTCTGCCTTGTACATCAGCTCCTCCCATGTGGGTTCCATGGGCGGTATAATGGCAATCCGCCGTGGTGAGGCGCACATGGCTGGCTGCCACCTGCTGGATACGGCTGACGGCAGCTATAACAAGGCATTTATTCGCAAGTATTTCCCCAAAGGCGGTGTGAAGCTGGTTTCCTGTGTCGGTCGTCAGCAGGGATTGATGGTGGCAAAGGGCAATCCCCTCCAGATCCGGAAATTCGCGGATATTGCAAAGGATGGCGTGCGTTATGTAAATCGCCAGAAGGGATCCGGCACCCGGATCCTTGCGGACTATTTGTGTATGCGGGAGAATGTGGATACTGCTTCTGTCTACGGCTACGATCGGGAAGAACTGACCCACACTTCTGTTGCTGCCCAGATCGCCAGCGGCAGTGCTGATGTCGGTATGGGCATCTACTCCGCGGCAAAGCTCTATGATCTGGACTTTATCCCCATCTGTATTGAGGAGTATGACCTCATTGTCCCTGATCATGCTTGGGATACCCCTATGGTTCAGGCGCTTTTGCGCATCCTGAAGAGCGATGCGTTCCGGGGAAAAATCCTGTCCCTCGGCGGCTATACCGTGGATAACCCCGGACAGATTATCCCCCTATGAAAAGCGCAGATGTTGCGGTTATTGGGGGAGGGATTCTGGGCTGCTTTGCGGCCCGGAATCTGATGCGCTGGAATTTGTCTGTCGTGCTGATTGAAAAGGAGTTGGATATCTGTACAGGCATTACCCGGGCAAACTCTGCCATCGTCTATGCGGGATATGACAACAAAACCGGTTCCCGGAAGGCGGAATTGACGGTTCGTGGAAATGCCTCTTTTGATGATTTGTGCCGTGAACTGGAAGTTCCCTTTTCCCGCTGCGGCTCCTTGCTGGTGACCTATGACAAGGAGAGCCTGGCCCAGCTCCGGAGAAAATGGGAGCAGGGTATCCGCAATGGCGTGCCGGGTCTGGAGCTTCTGACCGGGGGAGAGGCAGAGGCAATGGAGCCTATGCTGGCACCGGGCGTGGCAGGCGCGCTCTATGCCCCGACCACCGGAACGGTGAACCCCTGGCAATTGGGCATTGCCGCCTTTGAAAACGCTGCTGCCAATGGGATGGAACCCATGCTGGGAACCACTGTGATGGGAATCCGGAAAACCAAGTTTGGCTATCTGGTGGAAACAGATCGCAGCGAACTGCGCTGCAGGGCTGTCATCAACTGTGCAGGACTTTCCGCGGATCGGATACAGGAGCTGTGCTTTCCCTCCGACACGCATCTTCTGATAGATGGAGCAGAATACCTGGTCCTGGACAAACAGGCGCGGAAGCCGAAGCGGGTCATCTTTCAGCAGGCACAGTCCTGCGGAAAAGGCATCACCGCTATCCCGTGTGTGGAAGGGAATCTGCTGCTCAGCGGGGTACGCAAGCCCGTTGGAGAACCTTTTGCCACAACAAAAGAGGGAATATCGGAGTTGAAGACAAGTGCGGTATCGCTGTTTCCGAATCTGAATATGCAGCAGGTAATCCGCTCATTCGCCGCCGCACGGCCAAATCCTCAGCGGGATGACGGCGAGAGCATTCACGATTTCTCCATTGCGTACCCGGCTCCTGGATTTTTCAGCCTGATCGGAATCAAAACCCCGGGGCTGACCTGTGCCAGCGAACTGGGCAGGTACCTTGCGGAGAAAGCGGCGGCGTTTCTGGATGCACACCCGAATCCACGCTTCACGCCCCACAGGCAGGCCATTGCCAAAACAAATGACCCCGAAATCATTTGCCTGTGCGAAGGCATCAGCCGCGGAGAGATTCTGGAAGCAATCCGAAGGGGAGCTTCCACGGTGGCTGGGGTCAAGCGGAGAGTGGGAAGCGGTATGGGTGTCTGCCAGGGCAGCCGATGCAGCTTTGCCATCGAGCAGATACTCCGTGAGGTCAGGCATGGGGCACTTTGATATCCTGATTATCGGCGGTGGTGCAGCGGGAATTGCTGCAGCCAGAGCCGCAGCGGATGCCGGATGCAAAAGCATTGCGCTGGTGGAGAGAAAACAAAAGCTGGGCGGCATTCTCCTGCAATGCAGCCATCCCGGTTTTGGCGCCGGACTTACCGGAGTGGAATACGCCGCTGCGCTTGTGCAGGATTTCCCGGAAACGATTACTCTGTTTTTGGGGACAACGGTGCTTTCGGTAGAACCCAATAAAACGGCGCATCTGTCCGGTGACCGGCAGATCTCGTTTTCTCAGCTGATTCTTGCAACGGGCAGCCGGGAGATTCCACTGGGGGCGCTGCCGATTGCGGGAACCCGTCCAAAGGGTGTATATACAGCCGGTCAGATGCAGGAGATGATGAACCTCCATGGCTTTGTTCCCCAAGGTCCGGTAGTCATTTTGGGCAGTGGTGACATTGGCCTTATCATGGCATCCCAGATTGCGGCAATGGGGATTTCTGTTACTCTGGTGGAGCAGAAGGAAAACTGCGGCGGCTTGGCGAGAAACCGGCGCTGCCTGAAAGATAATTCCATCCGCCTTATTTGCAGCCAGACCATTGACGCCGTTGAGGGCTCTCCCGCACTCACAGGCTGCTGCCTGTCCGGCGGAGAGAAGATAGCCTGCAGAACGCTTCTGATTGCCGCGGGACTTGTCCCGGAGCGTGGGCTGCTGGCGGAATTGGGAATGCCGTCCTGGCTTCAGATGTGCGGCAACTGCAACACGGTGTACCCCGTGGCAGAGGGCGTGACAGCCGACGGAAGAAAAGCGGGCATTGCCGCATTTCAAAAGATACGAGGTAAACTATGATTGATACATTTGGACGCAGCATCACCTATTTGCGCGTTTCTGTGACTGAATTGTGCAATCTTCGCTGCCGGTACTGTATGCCGGAGGATGGTGTCTGCAAGAAAGAGCATGCCGACATGCTCACGGAAGATGAGCTTATTCAGGCCGTGGAAGCAGCCGCGGCTCTGGGCATTACCAAGTTGCGCATTACAGGTGGAGAACCACTTGTTAAAAAGAATATCGTGTCTATCTGCCGCAGAGCATCCAGAGTTCCTGGAATTCGGGAGGTCTGCCTGACAACAAATGGCATCCTGCTCCCGGAGTTGGCAAGGCCCCTCAAGGAGGCGGGGGTCAGCCGGTTAAACCTGAGTCTGGATACCCTGGATCCTCAGAAGTATGCCCACATTACCCGCAACGGCAGTCTGGATGACTTCTGGAAGGGGTTTCATGCGGCCTTGGATGCTGACTTTCAGAAGATCAAACTCAATGCCGTGCTCATTGGCGGATTTAACGATGATGAGATCCTTCCGCTGGCGGAGCTTACCCGGAAGTATCCTGTGGATGTGCGTTTTATTGAAATGATGCCCATGTGCGACAGCTCCGGCTTTGGCCCGGAAGCGTATATTCCATTTACAAGGGTTTTGGAGGCTCTGCCGGAAGCGGTACCGGCTGCCAAAGATGGCGGTGTTGCCAAACTCTTCCATCTGCCTGGCGCACTGGGCAATATTGGCCTTATCAGCCCGGTGAGCGCCCATTTTTGCGGGGAGTGCAACCGCATCCGACTGACTGCAGACGGAAAAGTGAAGCCCTGTCTGCATTCCAATGCGGAGTATCCCCTGAAAGGGCTGGATTTCGATGGCATGAAAGCACAGCTGGAAGCAGCGATTTTGGGAAAACCCCAATGGCATGGGGATCTGGATGCTGCGCACAAATCGGGCGCCGGTCGGAATATGAATCAAATCGGAGGTTGAGTATGGCAGACTTCACCCATTTTAATGACCAGGGACGGGCCAAAATGGTAGATGTGGGGGAAAAGCCCATTTCTCAGCGCGTGGCCGTTGCGGCAGGCCGGGTGTTGGTGAATGAACACACATTCGCGCTCATTCAAAGCGGCGGCATGAAAAAAGGAGATGTGCTGACCGTTGCCCAGATTGCGGGGGTCATGGGTGCCAAGCGCACACCGGATATCATTCCCATGTGTCACCCCATTTTGATGGATGGCATCAACCTGGAGCTTTCTCTGGATGAGCACAGATCCAGCGTAGAAATCAAGGCCACCGTTTCCTGTGACGGAAGAACCGGCGTGGAAATGGAGGCACTTACCGCTGTCAGTACCGCCGCTCTGACAGTGTACGATATGTGCAAAGCGGTGCAAAAGGATATGACAATCACGGACATCCGCCTGCTTTCCAAAACCGGCGGAATCCACGGCGATTACAAACGGGAGGACGAATCATGGCGTATACAGCAGCAGTGATTACCATCAGCGATAAGGGATATCGGGGCGAGCGGGAGGACACCAGCGGCCCCAACCTGGTGAAGATTCTGACGGAGAAGGGGTTCGACGTGACCTATACCGCCATCGTTCCCGATGAGGCGGAGATGATCCAATCGGAGCTTTTGAAGTGTGCAGATGAAAAGAAGATTGCCCTGGTGCTCACCACCGACGGCACCGGCTTCTCACCCCGGGATATTACCCCGGAAGCCGCTATGGAGGTAATCCAGCGTCCGACTCCCGGTATCCCGGAGGCTATGCGGGCAGAATCCATGAAGATCACACCCAAAGGCTGCCTGAGCCGCAGTGTTGCGGGCATTCGGGCACGCACCCTGATCATTACCCTGCCAGGCAGCCAAAAGGCATCGGCAGAGAATATTCTGGCGGTCATCGACCCGGTGGCCCATGGCCTGGATATGCTCTACAGCGAGGGCAGTGCGGACTGTGCAAAATGAAAGGAAATCCCATTTCCGAGCAGGAAATGGGATTTTTTATACATCGAAACGGTTACATGAAATTCCGCACATTTTTCCGGATTTCTCGTATCAGTAAAGCTCTATTTCCGTGACACACTCGTTTTTGATGCGACCCACCAGATATTGCAGAGCATCCACCACATGGGGGCGGATATCGCCGCCGATGAGCACATACATGATGTCGTCACCAACGCTCAGTTCCCCTTCGTTCAGCCAGACCTTGATGTAGAAAATACCGTCCAACTTATAGGTTTCTGCGATGATGGCATCCACAGCTTCCTGATTGTAGGAAAACTGCATCCCCACAACGGGTCTGGTATCGGCGGCACCTTGGCGTACTTTTGCCTTGGCACTTTCCCGGACAATGCCGTTATGGGTCAGATACATGCCAATCTTAGGGGCGCTTTCGTGGGCCTTGGCCTCTTTCAGCCAGGAATCCATGGAAGGACTTGTTTTCTTGCTCATATTATAAACCTCCAATTCTTATCCGCCTGCGGATAGAAATCGTAATTGAAACTGCCTGTAAATCAGAAGCGCGGAATCATCTGAACCTTCAAAGATGACTCTAGTCTGAGGCAGTGCCAAACCGGCGATCCTGCGGGGTGGGAGGACGGTCACGGTAATCCGGCAATCACGGAACCGGTAACCATCCGCAGTGGCATGAACCTCCCTATGATGAAGGAAAAAGGTTTCTATACGCTCTGGTTCCAAAGCCCACACTTCTTCTTTGAACATGCGACCCCCTCCTGTTTCATCTTATCATACTATGGAGAATAGTGAAAGAGCTGCTTTGAATCATTTCATATAATTTCGTATCATTTCGCACAGTCTCTGAAAAGGACGGCTTGTATTATTTGTTCAAATGTGATATAGTATTATAAATGATTGGTCGGTTTTCGTGAAATTGACCGATTTCCAAAGTTTGCAAAGCGGTGGACGAGCCTCTTTCCAGACGCCATGATCGGGCGCAGCTTTCGGCTGTGCTTTTGGTGTTGCGGAAACTGGCTGGTCTTCTTTATATTTAGGAGGTAAGACAATGAAAAAGATTCTGTCCATGCTGCTGGTTTTTGCCATGATGTTTGGTCTTATTGCCTGCGGCGCAAGCAAGCCTGCTGAGACGCAGGCTCCCACTGAGGCTCCCGCTCCCGCCACAACGGCTGCCCCGACGGAAGCCGTCACTGAGGTTCCCACCCAGGCCGGTCTTGTGGTGGATACCTGCATTCTGAAGGAAGCCGACGACAAGATGCTCAACACCTACACCGTTATCGCCGTAAATCCCGAGGCACCTTTTGTGGATGCTGACGGCAACTCTGTCGCTGACGTTACGGTGAATACCGCCGGTGCGGATGCCCTCATCCAGTGGTTCCTGACCCAGGAAACGTTGGACCTGGCCGCAAACTATGGCTTTAAAGAGTACGGTGAGTATCTGTTCTACGTCAAGGACGGTGCCCCTGTTTATACAGGTGAGATTGCGCCCGCTACCGAAGAGACAAAGGTCATCCGCCTTTCCACCACCACTTCTGTGAAAGACTCTGGTTTGCTGGGCTATCTGCTGCCCATCTTCGAGAGCACCTATGGCTACACTGTGGAAGTCCAGTCTGCCGGTACCGGCAAGGCAATCTCTGCCGCCAAGTTCGGCAATGCCGACCTGATTCTGGTCCATGCCAAGAGCCAGGAAGAAGCCTTTGTTGAAGAGGGCTTCGCCCGCACTGTAGATGGCTTCGAAGCAGAGCGCATTTCCTTCCTGTATAACTATTTCGTCCTGTGCGGACCTTCTGCGGACCCTGCCGGTGTTAAGGAGGCAGCTTCCGTTCTGGATGCGTTTGCAGCCATTGCGGAGGGCGAGTATCCCTTCATCTCCCGTGGCGACGGTTCCGGCACCCACACCAAGGAGCTGTCCCTGTGGCCTGAGACTCTGGGTATCACGAAGGAGTCAGAGTCCTTCGCTCCCTACACGCAGTGGTACATCTCTGCAAACGCCGGTATGGGCGCATGTCTGGTGATGGCAGAGCAGATGCATGCTTACATCCTGACCGATAAGGCAACCTTCCTGACTTTCGTTGCCAACGATGGCATCATAAGCTGAGGAAACTCTGGGTTCATTTTCTGCGGCTGACGCTATATGTACAGTTTCCGAAACTTGCTTTTTTGAAAAAATCTGTGTAAACTGTATCCCGTGGGGAATTTCCCCACGGGATTTTACAAAAAGAAAGGAGGCTGCACCGTGGGAACGGCCCTTCAAAAGGCGATTTCTCTTATCCTGTCTTCCGATGCAGAACTTCTGAACATTTTGAAAGTCACAGCGCAAATGAGCCTCAAAAGCTCATTGCTTGCACTGCTGCTGGGTGTTCCGCTGGGAATCTGTCTGGGCAATAGCAAATTCCCCGGGAGAGGGCTTCTGATTATCCTGAACCGAACGCTTATGGGGATGCCCCCTGTGGTATGCGGCCTACTGTTTTACATCCTTTTCTCCGGGGTCGGCCCTCTGCGGCACATGAAGCTGCTGTTCACGGTTAAAATCATGATTCTTGCCCAGGTGGCGCTGATCACCCCCATTGTTGTGGGGGCTATGGAGACTTTTGTGGCGGGAGTGACTCCGGCGATTCGGGAAACAGCCAGGGGTTTGGGGCTGGGAAGAGGAAGGACGTTTTTGCTGCTGTGCAATGAGTGCCAGTACTGTATCATCTCTTCCTATCTGCTGGCGTTTTCCAGATCTATTGCAGAGGTCGGGGCAGTGTCCATGGTGGGCGGTGCCATTGCCTGGAAAACGAATGTGATGACCACAGCCATTATGCAGTACACCAATCAGGGAAATTTCTCTCTGGGCATTGCCCTGGGCATGATTCTGCTGGCGGTTTCCCTGCTGGTGAATGTTGTGATATCTCTGCTGCAAAGGAGGCTCAGCCAATGATAATTCCCGCCTTTTCCAAAACCTATGGGCAGAAAAAAGTGCTGGATTTTCCGGGAATGGAATTGCAGCCTAGAAACATATATGCGATTCTCGGAGCAAACGGAAGCGGAAAATCCACATTTTCAAAGATTCTGGCAGATGTCCTTCCTGCAGACCGGAAAATCCGCTTGGAACCAAGCATTGGCTATCTTCCCCAGAAGCCCTATGCCTTTCGTATGTCTGTCAGAAAAAACATCCTGCTGGGCGGCAGGGATATCCAGAAAGCGGAGTCCCTCGCGAAAGCACTGTCTCTGACAGAGCTGGAACATAAACGGGCGGATCGTCTCTCCGGCGGTGAGACGGCACGCATGGCGATGGCAAGATTGATGATGGGAACATACGATGTGGTGATTCTCGATGAACCAACGGCTGCCATGGATATGGAAACCACCGCTGCCGCGGAAACTTTGATTCAGTCCTATGTGCGCCAGACCAATTGTATTTTGATTTTGGTCACCCACTCCCTGCAGCAGGCAAGGCGAATCGCTGATGAAGCGATGTTTTTTCAAAAAGGGGAAGTCCTGGAGTATGGTCCTGCAGAAAGTCTGCTGTATTCCCCCACACGTGTGGAATTGAAGAGATTCCTGGAGTTCTACGGAAACTGATGACACTCCGAAAACAGCTGTCTTCGTTGCTTTTGTGCTGAAGATGGCTGTTTTGTTCTTTATAATAGTAGCCGCAAGCAGTGTTAACTTGGACAGGCTCACGCATTTTGCTTGCCTATATCCGGCAGAGGCTTATCTCCGGCATTGCTGCGGCACTACCTATCAGTGAACAGGCAAAGGTGGCCGCTACAAATTTTATACTCCATTGTTTTTCTCTTACAATGGTTTCCTTGTTTGGATAGTTTCTTCACGGCAACAGGCAATGTATTGGCATAATTATGAGAAAACGGCAATGATTATTTGAATCCAGGGCGGCTATTCCTCCTTGTGTCCCCTTTTTCTTTTCCATCTTCCCATACATAATTCCCCTTTTCCTGCAAATACCTCTTCCATTGAGCAGGAGATTGCGGCGCATGAAAAGCAGCTTTGCCAGAGCTACTCCGTAAAGGCTCGGCTGATGGATGAGATTGATTCCCTCGACCCGGACGATAAGCATTACATCAAACGCAAAGCAGACCTTGACGACCGACTTTACAAGATGTATGATAAGATCGAGGATACAGAAAACCAGCTCGTTGCCGCCAGAGCTAAGAAGATGGCGATTGAGGCGGAAAAGCTGACAGGCGACAACATCTACAAGGTGCTGATTTACTTTGATAAGCTCTATTCCGTCATGGACGATCAGGAAAAGCGGCAGCTTATGGAATCGCTGCTTTCCGAAGTCCAGATTTATGAGGAACGGCAGCCCAACGGTCAGTGGCTCAAGTCCATCAAATTCAAGCTCCCAATCATTGCGGAAGATATGAGCTTGAGTTTGGACAACGATGCACATAT